>WNGR01000176.1_pt1 | contig 63941 bp, 49 predicted proteins | sample 5407581 | NCBI WGS metagenome assembly WNGR01 (sample SAMN13153383, study PRJNA577476) | soil metagenome | isolation source: 80 cm soil or saprolite under Garry oak tree replicate 2 | place: USA:California | collected 2016-06-15
TGGTCGATGCATCGATCATGCCGAGTGTGACATCAGGGAACACAAATGCGCCAGCCATCATGATCGGCGAAATGGCGGCTGATATGATCAAGGCGACAAGTAGGGCATAAAAGTTCATGCAGAGAGCATGATGGAGTGAACTCCATTTTCTATCTCAGGTATCTCGGTTGGCATTGCTATTCTCCACTACCGCTTGTACGATATCGATATCCTGATCAACCGCACGCTGGTCTTCGGCACGCTGACAGTCTTGCTCGCCCTGGTCTACGCCGGCAGCGTGCTCTTCCTGCAATTCCTTTTGAGCGGCTTCACCGGTGGCAACGCACTGGCCAGCGTCGCCTCGACGCTGGCCAGTGCGGCTCTATTCCAACCGCTACGGCAGGGCATCCAGAACGTCATCGACCGCCGCTACACTGACGCAGACCTTCTCCGCCTCCAGCAAATCCTGGCTCTAAAATTTCTAGGCTTCTCTTTGGAAGAAATCAAGCACTGCTTGCAGATCGGCCCAACCGTCCTGCAAGAATCTCTCTCCCTCCAGAAAGCCATGATGCAAGAAAAAAGGACCCAGCTCGATAACATCATCCAGGCCATCGAGGAAACAGAACAACTGCTGCCGCGGAGAAATCAAAGATTCTAGCGCAAGCGCGAAAAACCTCGGCTCTAATCGTCTTTAGATTAATGAAGCTTTTATTGCTTAGAGATGCAGGTTGAGAAGGTGGAGGACATTTACCATTGCCTTCGAGTTCGCGTATAATTGGAACTGAAAATCGGAAGAACGAGAAATGAGAGGAACAACCTGATCGAGATCCGATTACTCTGGTTGTGCTGCTTGGCCTAAAATGTGTGAAGCTGATATAAGGGTAGGGTAGTGATCAAAACGTTGTTTTAGCTATGAAATAGGCAAATTGCTAGAAGGTACTTTTATGATTGCTTGATTCAGTTGTAAGTGTTCATTCTTCGACAAAAGAAAGTACGTCTTATCACTTTTCTCTGACTAGAGGAAGTCCTTCTGAAAGGAAGCGACTAATGCAGCTCATACACTTCTCTGCTGTTATAAGCAATCCCTATCTAATCACAGGTATGGCTGCTATCCTCATAGGTGCCGTAGCTGCAATTTGGATGTACATATGGAGAGGAAGAGATGGGATACGATTTATTGCAGGTATCATAACCCTTACTTTTGTTATCCTTGAAGGTATTACCGGGCTAGCAGTACTTATCCCTCGTATAACCCCTACAGCAACGCCTGGCTTGGCTGCAACCACCATTTTGCGCTATCACACACACGCAGAATCGGCGTATGATATAAAGTGGTCACCTGATGGTACCCGTATCGCTTCCCAACATGAGAATAACGCCATTCGTATCTGGGATGCTACTACGGGAAAGCTAATCTTAACCCATGATGTAACAGCAATTACATTTTCTATCGGCTCCTGGTCGCCTGATGGCAAGCGTCTTGCAATCATAAAAGATAGACAACTCATAGACATCCTAGATATTGCTACTGACAAGGTTGTTCTCTCTAACGGCTGCCAATGCAATGTTATAACAAGTTTTAGCTGGTCTCCTGATGGAAAACGAATAGCAATAGGAAGTGATGACCATCTTGTCCGAGTCTGGGACACGGCAAGTGGAGCTCATCTCTTGACCTATAATGGACATAGAACATCTGTAATATCTATCGCGTGGCAACCTGATAGCAGACATATCATCTCTGTCGATACTGATGGGACAAGACAAACCTGGGATGTTTTGACTGGGGACTCAGTTGCTACGTCTCAAATCTTCCTTTACCCAGATGTTCTCAAAGATGATTTTCGCGATTCAGATTTATCTTTATCGCCAGATGGTAAACGTATCGCTTTTATGGGTGTGAATCAGGTACGAGTATGGGACACTCTGACAGGAGCACATGCCCTCTCTTACACTATTGCAAACACAGCCTTTTTGCGCATCCAATGGTCACCTGATAGTAAACTAATTGCAGCATCTATATCCAGTCCGGACATGATCCAGGTCTGGAATGCCAACTCGGGCAATGATGTGCTTACACTTAACACGCAGGCAGCTACTTTTGCTTGGTCGCCAGATAGCACACGTATCGCTTCTGCTGAAACATCAGATCTCGTCAGGATTTGGCGGGTACGGAAAGACATCGGAACTTCTGAACGTTTCTCTCTACCCGGGAATGTTCCCCCGCTGGTTCTTCTCGCTCTCTTGAGCATCATTGTGATCATCGCAGTGGCTCTGTTTTTCATTTTGCGATCCATATTCGTTGGGCAAGCCTCCCAATGGAGTATAGGCAGCATTGTCTACATTGTACTTATCGCGATTGCCGGGGCGATAGTATTGACACTATTTGCATCAGGTATACCCCAGCCTACCTCGAAGATCCTCTCTAATGGGATGATAGTGTCCGCCTATCGTGGAGTTGTGATCGCATGGTCACCTGATAGCGCGCACATTGCTATAGGATTATCTGATGGAACGGTACACGAATGGGATACATATACAGAAGAGCATATTTTGAGGTACTATAGCAGCTCCGGCTCAGTGACAGCGCTGGCCTGGTCTCCTGATGGTACGTATATTGCTTCCGGCTACGATAACGGGACAATACAGATCTGGAACGCGACTACCGGGCAAAAGCTGTTTACCTATATGGGACATACCAACCCGGTGGTTGCGATAGCTTGGTCCTCGGACGGCATGCGTATCGCCTCTGCTTCAGAGCCAGATAAGATGGTAAGAGTATGGCAAGCTGGTCCTCTAACTGGTCAGTTGGAAGACCGTATCAAGCTTGTAACCACGGTCGCTGCTATAGTTGTACTTGTTGGTGGACTTCTTGTTGCCTGGCGCTATAGGAGGCGAACTCGGTCCGAAACACGAAAGCGTATTGCTGCTGTTGCTCTCGTACTCCTGGTTTTAGGAAGTAGTATTGGAGTAGCGCTGCTGATAACGCAACTGGCACAATCTCCTCTCTTCAGGAGTCTTCCTACACTAGGCACGACTATCGCTACGCATCAAGGCAATGCACTAACGTGGTCTCCCGATGCAACACGTATTGCGTCAACAAGCGGAGATGGAACTGTCCAAATATGGAATGCGGCCACTGCGAGTGCTATACTTACTTACAATAGCAGCAAACTAGCAACGTTTTCAGTAACCTGGTCTCCTGATGGCAAGTATATTGCTTCTGGGCATAATGATGGAATTGTCCATGTATGGAATGCGACCAATGGGCATACGATTTTTACGAACGAAGGCCATTCTCACGCAGTGAGAGCCGTTGCATGGTCTCCCGACGGAGCACAAATTGCATCGGCAGATGATGATAACACAATGCAAGTCTGGGATGCTCTTACAGGACATCATCTATCAGGATATCATTTAATTACCTATCCTGGTCACGGCGAGACAGTAGCTTGGTCTCCTGATGGTACAAATCTTGCTTCTGCCAACCTTTCAGGCTTAGTACAGGTGAGGCAGATGTATGAGAAGATCGACCTATACACACCATTCCAACGGCAAATAAATAGAGATACGCTCTCCCTTCTACTCTTTTGTGATGCCGCCCTTCTAATAGCATTTACGCTTGCGACTTCTTTTCATAGAGCACAGAGTTTCTTATGGAAAACGAAAAGTATCCAGGCCGCTCTCATCGTGACCTTAGCTATTCTCATCTGTGTAGTAAATGTGGCTCAGAATATGATGCAGCGTGATACGCACTATTCAAGCACTCCCCACCCCATCAAAAGAACCGCCCTCTACAAATACACGGGAGTTACCGTGGCGTGGGCACCAGATGGCAAACATTTTGCGACCACGATAAACGATAGCAATAGGGTGTTTATACGGGATACCGCTAGTGGGGATCTTAGCTTCGTCTACCGCAATCATTCTGGCACAGTACGGACTCTAGCATGGTCTCCCGACGGGGTACATATCGCTTCAGGATACGCAGATGGCTCAATACAGATCTGGGAGGCTGCTACTGGGAAGAATCTCCTGACGTATCATGGCCACACAAAAGAAGTCTTCACACAAGCCTGGTCTCCTGATAGCACACGCATTATTTCTGTCAGCGAAGACCAAACTGCCCAGATATGGAACGCCTTAACAGGACAGCCACTCTTTGTTGTTCATCATGGCTTTAGCTGGCTCGGAGTTCCTGTATCATGGTCTCGTGGTGGCAGGTACGTAACTATCGCTGACGACGACTGGCAGATATTGGATGCTATCTCCGGGCAAGTCATCTATCATAGCAATGCCTTGGGAGCATCCAGTGGAGCTTGGGCTCCAGATGGGAAACACATTGCTCTCGTCTTCGACTCCGGAGCATTTCTTGCCGTGGGAGCAGTTGCTGGACAGGACACTATCTATTTCTCTCGTGAGGCCAGGGACAGCATATACACGTTATCATGGTCACCTGATAGCAAGTATATTGCCGCCGGGACCTCCAGCGGATTAATAGAAATATGGGACGCTCATACAGCGAAACTGGTTTTCTCTTATGAGCCATACTGTATGTTCATGGAAGTGGTAGCATGGTCATCTGACGGTAAGCATATTGCCTCGGTAGGCCTTGGAGATAGCAATATACAGATCTGGCAAATATGAGTGTAACGCACTGTGACGATCTTCTTTATTTCAGGAGATAAAGCCATGCGAGCGAATAGCCTGCGTAACCTTAAAGGGATGAATGTGCTGAAAGATATTGTCTTGTTAGGGCTACTTATGGTTAGCTGTTCATCCCCTTCTAATAGTTCGACTACACCCACTCCAACGAGTGGTGGAAGCACGGGAGTACATATTCGCGTCCAACAAGTTACTGATCTTCAATGCGGATCAGGAATTGATGGTTTGAGCCCCTTTCAAAATGCGCTTATTTTAGATGGAAATAATCTAACTTATGATAGCGTGCAGCTTCAGCAACTTGTAGAGTATATAAATAATGCTTTCGAACAGACGTATCTACCCGTTCCAAACGGTTTCAAGCTGGTTTCTATAGGCCTGACAGGAAATCAGCGACAGTGGAATATCTTCCCAAGCAACCTATGTAGTTGGGTCTTGCGGATAACCAATACTGGAGATACTACAATACCCGTAGAGCAAATACAAATGCGTATGCTAACAAACCCTCAACATAATACCTATAATTTGATTAATATTTGCTCACTTGCGATTACGCTTGCATCGAATCTAGCATGCCCGCCTGGTACTGCAAGAGGCGGAGGACCAGTTGATTATACTTATAAGTTCAAGCTTGGAACAGAAAACACAAGTAGAGTGCTGCAAGGGAGCCGCAATGCAAATCCCTTAGCTCCATTTGATCCAACTCTGACTCCAGGTAAAACAGTTGAGGTGAATATAGATTTCGAATTGTCAGGCAATACACAAAATATGAATTATATAATAATTCCGGAGATAACAGTAGATGCAATAGGTGGAAAACAGGTTATTCCGCAGCCGCAGTTGAAGGCGACACTAGATATTGTCACCCCTCGGCAGCTTTCCTGCTATACGTTACTGTCTGATACGAATACATTCGTGCAGGTTCCACCGGGACCACAACCGAAGGTATGGTGCTTGTAGGATCAAGACTTAGTTACGGACGTGCTACCAGTACTCCATCCTGGAGCTGGTACGCATGCCAGTTTTTGGTATTTGAGAACACTACTTCAAATTTTTTGGACAGTAATCTGAGCGTGTGCCGTTGTGGTGTGGGATCACTGGTGAGGCTATAGACAACCCCTACATGAAAGGTTATAGATGCGGTAAATTGTTGTGAGCTCATTTGCACAGTAAGTACATCACTTTCACCGGTGGTTAAATGAACGTGAGCATATGGCACAGGGATATAGGCGGCTGTGAACGATTCTCCAACCTTTTGTCCATTGTAAATTGCTAGGTAGGGGTTGTTTGTGTAATTCACAGGTGAGCCATTGAGCCAGACATTGAGTGGCTGCGGCACTGCATCCACACGATCTACGACGATGTTTACTTGCTCGATGATGATTTCATAGCGGTCTTGTAGCAGGCTGTGAACGCCCAGTATTACCTGATAGACATCGGTTGGCGTTCCGTTTGACGTTTTCTTGTCAACACGGAGGGCGCCCACATCTTGAGGCAAATCGTTTAACGAATAATGTGTAGGGTTGCCAGGAAGCACGTATGACATACTGTTGAGCGTTTTGAAAGCTAGTTCCAGGTTATCATCATGAACTCCCTTCGGATCTGTCAAGATTATTGGGTTAGGGGTGAAACAGAGTTGAGGAGGACACCATAAGGGTCGAACAAGCACAACCATAAGGAAAGCAGAGCTGATGAGAAAACTGGTTGTTGACATAGCCGTAGTAGTAATCCATAGGTAGCTCTTATTTCTCCCTGCTGTCTTGCTTCCGTTATTTTTTCCCTTGGGTTCTGGCTTTGGTCCAAACGACATCAACAATGCCGCGAGGGCGACGAACAGGAGTACACCGCCGATAATCGGCGATGCAACGGGATGTTGGCTAAAAACTCTGAATAATGGCACGGATTTCGGTAGATCTTTGAAGCCAAGTAACATAAGAATAACAGAGGGAAGTAGGAGAGGGATCTGCGCTATCAGATATTTCCGCCAGCGGAAGGACAAGGAATAGATCCATGTCGAAACCGTTATCTGCTCTTTGTCTTGACTACTATTGGGGTCTATAGCTCCATCCTGCTTGTGATTTCCATCTGTATGCCCTCCCGCCTCCTGTTGATTGCGGTTCTGTTCATCTTTATCGAAAGAAGGAGTTACATTAAACTTGCCCTGGTTACTGGCAGTTGTAGCCGCCACGTTCTGAATATCGCCAGCCTGACCTTCTTCCCTGCCATTATTACCACCGGTACTTGCCCCCTGTTCGCCCATTGCTGCCATCTCCTTTTATGGAACTTCGCTCATACAGTGCTAAGTATAAGCTGCCACAAGTTCATTTCGGGCTTTGTGCAGTCTCACAGCTTCATAGAGTGTATCATATGCGGAACGCACTTGCGCTGTTTCTACATCGTTTCCTCCCTTTTCTTCTTGCTTTGACACAGCTCTTTTATCTTATTCCCTGTCCAGTTTCTGAGAGACATTATAGAACATAGTACATAGTACTTAAAGGTATGAAGAATGTCAATTTATCAAATATGTGAATTCCCGACCTGAGACGATGTTCGAGCGAGAGCACTAATGCTCGGCCAATACACTTATTGTTCCTGTAGTGGATACCACATCTTTGCCGATGTTCATCTCCTGGCGCAAGTCGCCAGGAGAGGTCTTCCGTCGTTTTTGGCGATGGTGGGAAACAGCAAGAAGAGCGAAACAAGGGAAGAACACATTCCTCGAAAGGATGAGGTACGAATGGAGCGACAACAAGACGAACAGACCCTCTCGGAGCTTCCCTCATACATCATCACGATGATGACGACGGAACACTATAACTTGCAAAGCGGGCGATCCATGACCGTCTCAGATGTCAACGGCCGCGCTGCGCTCTTTATCGGGGCCGTTTCGACCACCTTGATTGCCCTCGCGTTTATCGGGCAGGTCTCCCAACTGGGGACGGCCTTTTTCGTGTTTAGTCTCGTCCTGTTTCCCTCGCTCATTTTTATGGGCCTGGTCAGCTTCGAGCGTGTGCTGCAAAGCGGCATTGAAGATATCATGTATGCGCGCGGAATGAATCGCATTCGCCATTTCTATCTGGAACATGCTCCTCAGATGCAACCCTACTTCGTCCTTTCAACACATGATGATCAGGGCGTGCCATTCAATCTGGGGGGTACATAGATCCTGGCGGCAGGTCTTCCTCACGACGGCAGGTATGGTCGCTGTCATCAACAGTGTGCTGGTGGGGATCTGTGTAGGTTTGCTCCTGTCTGCCCTGTTCACCTTACCCTTGCTGGTCTGTACGAGCGCTGGAGTCATGGCATTCTTGGTGAGCGTGGGCATCCATCAACGCTATCAATGGCGGCAATGGAAGCGTCTGCGGCGGGAGTTGCCTGTCCAATTTCCAAGTCAACCGCTCCAGTAGGAGGTATACACGCATCATCCTGCTGATGAAGCGTCTCTCGAAAGTACCACCATCGTCACATCGCCCTCTTGCTCCCACTGCTCTCCGGTAATATGTTTTTCACCCAATTGATCTGGATCTACCACTGCGCGCAGCGTCGCTTTGAATGGTGCCAGAACTTGTTCAGCGTCATATGTACGAGGGTAGAAACGCTGATCGATGATGGTCTGAAGAAAGGTGTGTAGAGGCAAGAACAGTACAACCGTCCTTCACACAAAAATCGTACGCACACCCCATCGTCCCAAGAGCATCGTGCCCTCTATGGTATAATATCTATGTCACCAAACCACATGGGCTAAAGCCCAGTGGCTTGCATCTCTCCTCACGCTTGCCCGTGGAACAGGGGAGGATACGAAAGGACGGGTGACAGACCGCTTCAACCAAGCGGTACTTCCCGTAGGAAGTCGCCCCACACAGAAAGGAGTACACAGGTTGTGCTAGCGTACAGAGCGTTGGCTCTCATGCCGATCTGTGCATGGTATGCATCGTGCAAGCGTACCGCAACGAAACCGTTTCTCTCCACAAGGGACGAGTGCCTTTGCAACTCGCTGCATACCGGCTATAGAACGATTGTCTCATGGCTGTCTAGACCTGTTTTGAATAGTCATAGACAGAGTATTCATATGTTGAGTAGTCTGCCTGTGGGCAGTCTTTCTTCCTCCACTGCCATTGGAAATGGCGTGGTTTCCAGAAAGGGACGTCTATGAAAAGCCTTTCTGCCACTAACGTGTATAGTAGGGTTGACCCTTGCGGTCAACCTCCTCGCGCGGCGCTCAACCTCGCTGGGGCGGTCTGGCCCACCCACCTCATACACCCAAAACATTACCGAGCAATTTCCTCCCTATCTACCCAAAATACCGAGCGCCCCCCAATTCTCACCCTTCTACCACACCCCAAATCTCGAACATACCATGGCCCTCCTGCCCCTACCGTGTATAGGTCGCGCCCCCAAATTTTCACCCATTTGTTGACATTTCTCAAATCAACTGGTATGCTTAATACAGACAAAATTAAATACACTGACCCGCGTTGAACGAACAAAGTATGAGGGTGGGCACCGACAGCGATCCGATAAAGAGTGGAAGTTCGGAATGGGAAAGCCCTCTCAGAACGCCTTCGTGAGCGGCTGACCGAAGAAAGCCTGCTGCAAGCATACAATAGCGTACCTGGACAGAGGCAAGTAGGAACAGGTGGGTGGTTCCCTCGCAGTACAACAACCAGCAAAAAGTGGTCTTTCTACCCTTGCTACAACGCAGTAAGCCAGGGCGTCGCCAATGGGTGGCATCTCTCTCAGAGATTGAAAGACAATAGGGGTGGCACCACGGGCGTAGCACATACATTCTACTCTCGTCCCTTCTTCAATGTTCTTTAATGTTCAAGGAAGGGAACGAGGGTTTTTCTTTTGCCCGGCTCCTTCCAATTCACATTTCGTTGAAGGAGTCTCAAACAATGGCAATCAGCAAACAGACAAACGCAACCCGGTCTATGACCCAGAACAGTAGCGCGCTTGAAGCGGCCCTGCACAAAATCTCCTCGGTTGAAGTACCACAGGGCAAAAGCATCGCCCTGGCCTATTCAGGCGGCCTCGACTCGACGCTCTGCGTCAAACTCTCCCAGCAGAAATACCATGCGCGCAACCTTGTAGCCATCAGTGTTGACGTCGGTCAGGGAGAAATCGAGATTCAGGAGAGTATCACCAGGGCGGAAAAATTAAGCATCTCCCCTCTTATCATCGATGCAAAGCAGGAGTTCACCGAGCACTGGTTGAGCAAAGCCATCCAGGCAAATTCCGACTATAACGGTTACCCCGTCTCGACCTCGATGACCCGCCAACTTATCGCCGCCCGCGTGGCCCAGAAGGCCCTCGAACTTGGTTGCGACGCCCTGATGGAAGGCTCCAGCGGCAAAGGCAACGACCAGTACCGTATGCACAACGTCTTCAGCCTCTTTGCCCCTGGCCTCTCCATCTTTGTTCCCGTGCGCGATTTCGACCTCACCCGTGGGGAAGAACAGCTCCTGATGGAGCACTACGGCGTACCCGTCGAGGAAGTCATTGCCGGTGGCGACGATAAGACCATGTGGTGCCGCTCTATCGCTAGCGGTGGCATCGGCCTCGATACAGAGCTGCCCGATTCGATCTGGCTCTGGCTCACCCCGCCGGCAAAGGCTCCCGACAAGCCCACGACCCTAACATTGACCTGGCAGAACGGGCTCCCTATCGCCCTGAACGGCGTCAATCTGCCGCTTGAACAGCTCATTGAGCAGCTCAATGTCATTGGCGGAGCCAACGGTATCGGGAAAATAGACCTCTTCGAGGACGGCATTATGGGTCTGAAATCCCGTGAGATCTATGAAGCGCCAGCCGCAACCATCCTACTCAAAGTGCACCGCGATCTCGAACAATTCTGCCTGACCAAAGAAGAGATCCAGTTGAAACGCCAGCTCGACGCACAATGGGCGAAACTTGTCTACCACGGCGATTGGTTCCACCCCTTGAAAGAGGCTATCGACGCCTTTATCGCCACTACACAGAAGGCTGTCAATGGCGAGTATGTTATTGAACTCTATAAGGGCAACATCGATATCCGCTCCCGTTCGTCATCAAGCGGCCTCTTCTTCCCAGATGTACGCTCAATCAACAGCGCAAGCTTCAATCAGAAGGAGTGCGCACCCGCCGCACGCATTCGCGGTTTACCTTACGAGCTTATTGCACGCCGTAACAAAAACGCTGCCACCACGGAGGAAGGAAAACAGCAATGACCAAGCTGTGGCAAAAAGGATATCGCCTGAACGAGCAGGTCGAGCGCTTTGAGGGAGCGCAGAACAGTGCGCTTGATAATAAACTGATTCGCCATGACGTATGGGGATCGCTCGCCCATGCCGCCATGCTCAAACACATTGGCATCCTGAAAGATAACGAATACCAAGCGCTGAAAGACGCCCTTTGCAACATTCTGAAGCTTGAAAAGGCCGCTACCTTTACCGTATCACCTGCCGATGAGGATGTACATACGAGCGTCGAAAACTACCTCGTAGCCGAGGCGGGTGCCATCGGCAAAAAGATTCACATGGCACGTTCACGCAATGACCAGGTCCTGGTGGACCTGCGCTTGTTCGGCAAAGAGCAGCTTCACTACGTAGCCGACAAACTCTGCCAGCTTTGTGCCGCCCTCCTGGATTTCGCGGACGCTCACGCTGATGTGCCTATGCCCGGTTATACCCATATGCAGCGGGCCATGCTCTCCTCCGTGAGTCTCTGGGCAGCCAGCTTTTCAGAGGCTTTGCTCGACGACGAAAAGCTGCTCTCTACAGCGTACGACCTCAATGACCAGTCACCGCTCGGCTCGGCGGCCGGTTATGGCGTCCCCCTCGCTATCAACCGGCAATATAGCTCCGACCTACTCGGCTTCTCACGTGTACAGCAAAACGTCATTTACGTGCAGAACAGCCGCGGCAAGATCGAAGCGGCCATTGTGCAAGCGCTGGCACAAATTATGCTCGATCTGAGCAAGTTGGCTCAGGACATCCTGCTCTTCACAACGGTGGAGTATGGCTTCTTTCAAGTAGCCCAGGAGCTTTGTACGGGCAGCAGCATCATGCCCCAGAAGCGCAACCTCGGCGTCATGGAGCTTGTCCGCGCACGTACCCAGACGATGCTGGCACTCCAACAGCAGATTCTCGGTATCGTTAGTGGCTTGCCCTCCGGCTACAACATGGACTACCAGGAGACGAAACGTCCCTTTATGGAGGCGCTAAACCTGGTGCAGGAGAGCCTGGAGATTTGCACGCTGGTTGTGAACTCGCTTGAAGTCAACACCGATCGTCTGATAGCCGCCTGTACATTCGAGTTGTTTGCCGCCGACCGCGCCTATGAACTCACCACGACCGCCAACCTGCCTTTCCGTGATGCTTATCGCATCGTTGGAGCAGAGGTAACAGCGCAGCTAGACCGCAAAATGCCCCTGCCGGTTGAAAGCCAGGAACAGCTTATCAAACGGCTCTCTGCCCGCAGTCACCTGGGAGGTGCCGGCAACCTTGGATTAGCCATCATCCAAAACCAGCTTGAACATGTAAATTCGCTCTGGGAAGAGCGCGCTGAAACTTTCACGAAAACAATCGAAGCCTTGACTGGGGCCGCTTCAGAGGAGATATAATACTATGTCAACCGTTGTACTCGCATATTCGGGTGGTCTGGATACCTCCGTGGCCATCCGCTGGATCAAAGAACAATATAATCTTGACGTCATCGCCCTGACTATCGACGTAGGCAATGATCGAGACCTGCCCGCTATCGCGGCTCGCGCTCAGCAAATAGGCGCGACCAAGGCCATGGTTGTGGATGCTCGCGCCGACTTCGTACGCTACTTCGTGTGGCCCGCGTTACAGGCTGGAGCAATCTACGAGGGCAGCTATCCCCTGGCCACCGCCCTGGCACGTCCCCTTATTGCACGCTTACTGGTGGAAGTAGCTCGCGCGGAAGGTGCGGTAGCCGTAGCACACGGCTGTACCGGCAAAGGCAACGACCAGGTTCGCTTCGATGTCTCAATCAACACCCTGGCTCCCGATCTGCAAATCATCGCTCCAGTACGCGAGTGGAGCATGACAAGGGACAACGAGATTGCCTACGCCGCAGAGCATTCCATTCCCATCAAGGTGAATACAGCCAGTGCCTACTCCGTTGACCAGAACCTGTGGGGGCGTAGCATCGAGTGCGGCATCCTGGAAGACCCCTGGGCCGAACCACCCGAAGAAGTCTATGGCTGGACGGCGAATCCTGATGAACTCGGGCACGTCGAGCCCACCTATGTGGAGATCATGTTTCAACATGGCATACCCCTGGCGCTTAACGGTGAAGAGACGGATGGCGTGCTTCTCATTGAAACACTGAACAGGCTCGGGGGAAAATATGGCATTGGACGCATCGATCATATCGAGAACCGCCTCGTGGGTATCAAATCCCGCGAAGTCTACGAAGCTCCCGCTGCCGTTATCTTGCATTCAGCCCACCAGGCCCTGGAAAGCTTGACACTGAGCCGCGACCAGGCGTGCTTCAAAGAGACTGTCTCGGCTGAATACGCGCGCCTCATCTATAACGGCCAGTGGTACAGCGCCTTGCACCAGGACCTGGCCGCCTATATCCAGAGTACGCAACGCTACGTAAGCGGCACCGTGCGCGTTAAGTTATCGCATGGCCATTGTGCCATCGTTGGTCGCCGCTCAGAGCACTCGCTCTACAGCCACAGTCTAGCAACCTACGATAGAGGCGATCAATTCGATCACAACGCTGCCCTCGGCTTCATCAAACTGTGGGGCCTCCCTCTCACCACCCAGGCCCAGGCCCAACTCCTGCCCTCCGTCGGCATAGAAGGAACTTTGCTCGCGCTAGACACACCTTCAACGTAGGAACCCGATTATGCAAATGAACAAATGAACGGGGCTATAATGTAGGGGCGCAATCATGACCTTTAACACAACGCTCTGGCCACCTTTCGGGGTCAATTTATCGTGCCCAACACCGATCATGGCATATAACAAACTACTCCGGACAACCGTAGGGGCCGATTTATCGTGCCCACCGCCGATTTATCGGCCCCGCCGCATGTCCCTCTATCCACACAAATTGCCTTGTAAGGCCAATACGTGTATAGTAGGGTTGACCCTTGCGGTCAACCTTGGCGGGGTGGCGGGCGATACAAAATGGAGAACAACCAGCATGACTGTATTCGAAATAATCAAAAACCGGCGTAGCATCGGCAAAATGACCGAACACAGGCCCACGCGTAAGCAAATCGCACAAATACTGGAGGCGGCGACCCACGCCCCCAATCATCACAAAGTCGAGCCCTGGAAATTCTTTGTGCTGGCAGGCAAATCACGTGCCGACCTGGGCGAAGTCATGGCCAAAGCCCTGGCGGAGCGTTTGGGCGATGTTACGAATGATAAAGCACAGGCAATGCTCAACAAAGAGCGCACCAAACTCCTGCGTTCACCTGTGGTCATCGTGGCCGTCGCCGAATCCCCCCAGAAATCAAATGTGTTGGCAATTGAGAATATTGAAGCAGTAGCTGCCGCCGTACAGAATATGCTTCTAACCGCCGAAGAATTAGGTCTGGCAGCCATGTGGCGCACCGGAGACGCCGCCTACGATCCACATATCAAGCAATGGCTTGGGCTGTCACCCGCAGACCACATCGTGGCATTTGTCTATCTCGGCTTCCCCGCAATACAAAAGCTAGAACGCCGCCCAACTTCTTTTGAGGAAAAGACAACCTGGCTCGATTGGGAAAATTGATGAGCGATGCCAAAGCGCACGGGATGACGCATCTCGCCATCACCCTTACGCTCATCACCGCTCATCACCGCTAATATTTAATCAACGCGAACACATCATGCCCCTTCAGTTGATTTCGACCCTTGAGAAAAGCCAGTTCCACCAGAAAGGCAATGCCCGCAATATGTCCACCCAGTTTCTCAACAAGTTCCATAGTCGCAGAAACGGTACCGCCGGTTGCCAATAGATCATCGACAATAAGAACGCGCTGTCCTGGGCGAATAGCATCTTTGTGAATTTCTACGACATTCGTGCCATATTCCAGGGCATACTCGACACTGATTGTTTGATGCGGTAGTTTGCCAAATTTACGGACTGGCACGAATCCACAGTTCAACAGGTAGGCAATTGGGGCACCGAAAATAAAACCGCGAGACTCGACTCCAACAACGGTCTGAATACCTGCGCCTGCATAGTGAGCCGCCAGGCGCTCCATAGATGCACGAAAGGCGGCTGCATCCTGTAACAATGGCGTAATATCCTTGAATAGAATTCCCCGCTGTGGAAAATCCGGAATATCCCGCACCCAGTCTTCCAATCGTATAGACTCAGAAGTTGACGACATCGGTAGTTCTCTCCTCTACAGACACATGAAATTAGACAACAACATAGGGTGCGGCCAACAAGCACCCCCTGCATGACAAATCCCTCGTCGTCATTAATGCTTTGAATTGGCGACAATCGTTGATGGAACGCATTTCATTAAAACCACTCCATCATGCCTTGCAGTATACCCCAGCCTTCCCTCTCGTGCAAGCATTATCATCCCTGTGCTGTCGCAGGTGATGCCTGCTGATCTACTGATAGAAGTTGGGCAGTCTGAGACTCCTCGCCATAAATGGCTGTCTTTTACCCACATTTTACAATTGGATTCTGTGAAACAGCCTCTGAGGCCTATGCAGTCTTTGACTGTTTCACAATCCCATCTGTAGCGACTGGCCTGACAAGCCACTTCAAAAAGATGTGGGTAAAAGACAGGGGCTTTCAAGCGATCTAAGGTGTATGGAATAGCACATACCCGGTTCATTAATGGTACTTGAGCCCTACGCTGCAGCAGCAGGCAATGCAGAGGTGCAAAAGGCACAGCGCGTGGCCTTGATCGACACACTGCTCAAACAATACGGGCAATCGCGCGAGGTGGGATCTGTTGGCTCTTCGCCTCTTCTGCGGCGCGCCGCCAGGACGTTCACCGGCTTCACTACCAGGAAAAATATAACAGCAGAAACGATTAAGAAGCTAATCACCGCATTAAGAAAAGCCCCGATCTGGAACTTACTGTTATTCACCGTCACTACGAGAGCGGAAAGATCGATCTTGCCGAATATACCGATTAACGGCGTAATAATATCTGCGACAAAAGCGTTAACTACAGCGGTGAAGGCCGCGCCGATAACAATACCAACAGCGAGGTCCACGACATTGCCGCGCAGAATAAATGTTTTGAATTCATCCACAACCTTCATAAGAAATGTCCTCCGTTCATACACTAAAGTGCCAGGGGACCAGGAAGTACTGCCTGGTCCTTCTACATATCCGCGAATATCCGCGACGAGTGTAGCATATCCTTGCCAAAAATACCAGTGAATAGTTACCCCCGGTTGTATGAAATAGACCTTGTGAGATTCACCTTGAAACGCTACAATGCATCATGAAGAACTCGTGCATGGAGATAAAATGCCGCGTAAACTGAACGCACTAGAAATAGCGGAAGGAGCCTTACTGGTCGATATTGCTATCGTCTTCCAACTCCTTGTTCTTTACCTGCCTGTGGGAGGCATCTTTTTTAGCCTGCTCATTCCACCCTTATTTACAATACTCATCCTGCGCCGTCATTTCTATGCTGGCGTAATGGGAATGTGCGTTGCCCTCTTCATCATTGGCCTACTCACAGGTCTAGGTACAATCCAACTCATGCTGCTCGAGGTGGGTGCTGGCATCTACCTGGGACTGACAATGAAGTACCGCCTGCATTATTTTCCCCTTATCCTCATTGGTACCACCGGCAGTACCATTCTCTTGACCTGTCTCACCTTGTTCAATATCCTGTTGTTCGGAAAAGCTTTCTTAGCCAGCCTGCTCATAGGTTTTCGCGCGGCCTATAACCTGTTTTTCTCTCTGATGAACTTTATTACAACACAGCTTGGATTAAGTAGCTGGTGGAACAGCCTCTACCCAGCGGCAAGACATCTTGCGGATCTGACACTGAACTACTGGTTAGCAGCGCTTATCATCATTAACTGGATTACACTTCTGCCCGTTGTGATCATCGTGTACTACATTACGACCTTCCTGGTACGCCTCTTAGGCTATGATGTACGCCCATTCCCCGATGGCAGGATCAATACATTTATCCAGTGGATCATGCGTATACTCATAAGGGTAGCCCTTAAACTGGGACTTGGGAGATTTTGGGTTACACGTACTCTTATCAAAGAATTTCGTAGGCAAAGTATTGGGCTTGGAAGGCAGAAGACGTCTAAATGAATGCAACTCCTCTCATTGATATTCACCAAATAACCTACACATACCCGCTACAAATGAAAGCAAATAGCCCTGCTCAATCTCTCAAGGCACTCCAGAATGTCAGCCTTCAAATTCAACCAGGTGAATTCCTTGCTGTACTTGGTCACAATGGCAGCGGCAAATCTACCCTGGCTCAACACTGTAACGCCTTGCTCATTCCTAATACTGGCCATGTCCTGGTAGCCGGCCTGGATACAAGCGATAAAATACTGCACCACGCTATCCGTGACTGTGTCGGTATGATTTTCCAGAACCCGGATAACCAGATAATTGCGACTGTTGTTGAAGACGATGTTGCCTGGGCGCTGGCAGTTCGTGGCCTCCCTGCCACGCTGATTGCTGAACGCGTCGAACAGGCAATGGCGGCAGTGGGCATTAGCCACCTGCGAAAACTCCCACCTCATCGCCTTTCGGGCGGACAGAAACAAAGGCTGGCCATTGCTGGCGTTCTGGCTCTGCGTCCGCAGTGTATCATCGCGGACGAGGCTACCTCACAGCTTGATCCGCTTTCACGACGAGAGATCACGGCATTGCTCCATCAACTTCATCAGGAGCTTGGCTTAACAATTATCCAGGTCACCCACCTGCTAGAAGAGGCGGCACTCGCGCAGCGCGTTATCGTCATGGATCAGGGACGGATAGTCATGGAAGGAACACCTTCAGTCGTATTCTCTGATATAGAGCGATTGCGCCAGCTGAGCCTCGCTATACCTGAACCTATCGAATTAGCTGACCGCCTGCGCGCATCAGGCATCACGATTTCAAGAGAAGCATTAACGGTGGAAGCTATTGCACGGGAGATTTCACGTTGACATATCCCATCATCAGCGTCAAAAACCTATACCATACGTATCAATCAGGCCCACTACAAAAAGCGGCGCTGGTGGATATCACTATGGAGATTGAACGCGGCAGCTGTTCCGCCATCATTGGCGTCACTGGCTCCGGCAAATCAACTCTGGTGCAGCACTTCAATGGGCTGCTTCGTCCCACCTCTGGCGCGCTCGTAGTTGATGGTGTGAACGTAAAAGCGAAGGGCGGAGATCTAAAAACACTGCGGCAGCACGTAGGGATACTTTTTCAATTTCCTGAGTCACAACTCTTCGGCCATACCGTTTATGCTGATGTCGCCTTCGGACCACGCAGGTTGAATTTGAGTAAAAGTGAGGTACGCACTCGTGTGTTACACGCTTTGGATGCCGTCGGTCTGCCTCCCCGCCAATATGCACAACGCTCTCCCTTTGAACTGAGTGGAGGACAGAGGAGGCGTGTAGCTCTGGCCGGCATACTGGCAATGTCGCCGAAGATACTGATATTGGATGAACCCACTACCGGACTCGACGCGGATGGATGTGCCGAGTTTTACCAATACATACTTCACGTTCAGCAGAAAGATGCCGTCACGGTTATCCTGGTCTCGCACGACATGAGCGAAGTAGCCCTGCTTGCCGATCAGCTCTTTGTTTTACACAACGGACACCTCGTTGCCCAGGGGTCACCGCGCGCTATCTTTACACAGGATACTATGTTACACGAGTGGGGTTTAATAGAACCTCCCTTGAGTGAGTTGCTCCTATTGCTTCGTAAACAGGGCCTGGCTATTCCTGAGCGGGTATTTACCCTTGATGAAGCGTTCAGTGTACTGCAAGAATTACGAACAATCCAACACGAGAGAAACAATGTTTAAGAATATTTCTTTAGGTATCTACTATCCTGGGAACAGCTTGCTCCATCGCTTGCAGGCCAGAACAAAGTTGCTCCTGCTTGCCTGGTTCACTGTCTACATCGTGATTGCCAATAACTTCATATGGCATTTTGCCCCATATATTGTCTTAATCATCTTCTCCTTTATAGGCATCGTCTCGTCTGGTATCTCTCTTCATCATGTTTGGCGTCGCATGCGGCTCTTATTATTGCTTATGCTCCTTGGAGCGATCCCTACCCTCTTTTTTACCACTGAGGGTACTGTCAGACCAGTCTATACTCTTGGCCCTTTTCCTGTTTCGTTCGCTCAGCTACGCTGGGCAATCGTCATTTACGGCATGTTGCTCACCATCTACATAGCCCTCCTCTTTCTCCCTATTCCAGCATTGAAAAACATTTCACAACATCTCTGGCTCAACCGCATGAAGATCCCATTGATCGTTATAACGTTGGCCGTCATTGTTTTTCTCTGGCTCACCCACAACATTCCACCGACCACTACATTTCTCGTTGGCCCCTTTGTGATCACCGATCTCGGTGTATGGTCATTGCTAAGTATATCTACCGTATTTATTGTCCTTTATATATTTTCACTCCTCCTGACGATGACCACTTCTCCCATCGCGTTAGTCGAAGGTCTGACGATATTACTTACTCCACTGCGCTTGTTGAAATTGCCGGTAGACGATTTTGCGTTGATGACCCTGATAGCGCTGCGCTTCATTCCAACACTCATTGACGAGGTAGAGCAATTACTAAAAGCACAGACCGCACGAGGAGCAGATTATGCTCATGGTACGATACGCGAGAGATCTCAAAGCCTGCTTGCCCTGCTTATACCACTGTTACACGGCGTATTGCGCCGTGCCTCGGACCTGGCAACAGCATTAGAGTCCCGTGGCTATGAGGTAGGCAGCCAGCAAACACGCTTGCATGAAAAACGCTTAGGTGCACTTGATTATAGCGTCGTAGCTGCTGTCACGATTATCACAATAGGGTCATTTTTTGTGTAGAAACTGTCCAACCTCTCATTTTTCACCGAAATCGTAACCAGTGGTGGTCATCTCCGTAGGGGCGGGGGCGGTGTGGAGTGGAGTGGGGACCCTTGGGTCGCCCGTGGTGAGCTATACAGTCCTCTCACACCGATGAACTAGATATTTAACTTAACCACAGTCACGCCATCACCGCCCTCTTGTGGAGAAGCAGACGTATAGGACTTGACGAGAGGGTGATGGGCCAGTCGCTCACGTACAGCAGCTCTCAGTGCGCCGGTACCTTTGCCATGGACAACGCGTACAGAAGACATTCCCGCCATAACCGCGTCATTGAGATAGGTTTCCAGCTCTTCCAAAGCGTCATCCACACTCCAGCCACGCATATCAAGCTGCATAGCAATTTCTGGACGATCTTCGTAGCGGGGCAATACCACCGATGGCGGCGTTCGTTCTTCAGCGGTAGCCTGGCGTTTACTTAGACGCTCCAGGTTATCAACGTTGACGCGGAATCTCAAGGAACCCATCTGTACATCTGCTTCGCTGCGATCAGCCGAAAGACCTAACAGTTCGGCATTTTGTCCGAAACTCAGTACACGAACCGTATCGCCAATTTTTAATGGTTCCTGTGTGGACTCGTACGTTGCTCCTGCCTCAGCAGCAACTTTCCTGCTGGGTCTTCGTGGTTCTGGAATACGAGCGACTTTATCTTCGAGCTGTTGTACCTTTTGTTGGGCCTCTCCCAGCCGTTCACGAGTCATATTCACGCGGCTCACGTCAACTTTGACTTTTGCCAGTGCTGCCCTTACCTCGTCCAGTTCACGTTCCGCCTGCGCACGAGCCTCATTAATAATTTTCACACGCTGCTCTTCCAGTTTATGTCGTTCCTCCTCAAGCTGTTTGCGTTGATATTCAGCTTCAACACGCTCCATGTTGAGATGGAAACGTTCATCTTCGACCGCTTTGCGCTCAGATTGCAAGCCCTCGAGCAGGTTCTCCATGCGCACACCTGCGCTCCCCAGAAACTCACGAGAGCGTTCGATGATACGCTCATCGAGTCCCAGGCGACTAGCAATCGCCAGCGCATTACTTCTTCCTGGCAAACCAATGCTCAATCGGTAGGTAGGTGAGAGCGTCTCTATGTCGAATTCAACCGATGCATTGACCACTCCAGGCTGCTCGTGAGCAAACGCCTTGAGCTCTGAATAATGAGTGGTAGCTATCGTCGTCACTTGCCCCTCTAGCAAAAAGGTAAGTATGGCCCTTGCCAGGGCTGAACCCTCACTTGGATCGGTGCCAGCCCCTAGCTCGTCGAGCAACACCAATACCCGCGGCTGCTGATTTGCATGTTTACCAACTAATGTTTCGGACAACTTGCCACGAATATCCGGCGTTCCCTCACCTTTGGCGGCCTCGATGCGGCGCAAAATCTCAATTATGCGGCTCAGGTGAGATGAAAAGGTGCTCAAGCTCTGCTCAATACTCTGTTCATCGCCAATGTCGGCGAATACATCCTCAAAAACCGCAACTTCTGAAAATTCTTCCGCAGGTATGTGCAAACCAGCCTGTGCCATCAGTGACAAGAGACCCACCGTTTTTAGAGCCACAGTTTTACCACCTGTGTTCGGCCCGGTAATCACCACTATAAAAAACTCGCCGCCCAGGTGAAAGTTGATTGGCACCACTTTACCAGTCAACAATGGGTGCCGGGCGTTACGTAGATCGATACGCCCTTCATCGTTCAAATGCGGCTCAATGCAGCGGGTCATACGTCCATAGCGAGCTTTGGCTAAATGCAGATCAAACTCTGCCAGTATTTCAACGGCAGCTTTGAGAGCATCTGCTTCATATCCAATTTCTAGAGAAAGTGCACGCAGAATGCGTTCAATCTCCTGGCGTTCCTCTATCTGCAGTTGCCGCAGCTTGTTATTGAGTTCCACTACAACCATTGGCTCGATGAACACCGTCGCGCCGCTGGAAGATTGATCGTGAACAATACCACGCACCTGGCTACGATTCTCCGCCTTGACTGGAACCACATACCGGTCATTGCGAATTGTGATGATATGCTCTTGTAGCGCGTTGCCAAATTCGTTCACCAGGCTGCGTAATCGATCCTGCAAACGCTGGTTAGCGCCACGGATATCGAAACGCAACTTACGTAGGGTGGGGCTGGCAGTATCCAGCACCTCGCCCTCTTCACTGATGGTCTCTTCGATACGCCGCACAATATGTGGTCGCCGAGGTATACCTGCTCCAAGGTTGTGAAACAAAGGAAACGCTTCAGCATCCAACTTTTCCAGAAGTCGTCCCACGTAGATGGCGCTCCGCGCGGTAGCGAGCACTTCGAGCATATCGCTTGGGCTGAGCACCCCCTCTCGAGCCGCGTGAGCTAACAAAGCTCGGATATCGTGTGCACTCCCAACACCTGCATCAGGGTGCAGGTCAATCAATTGAGACCCTTCAGTGGTATAGGCCAAACGGCGCCGCGCCTCTTCCAGATTTGGTGTCGGCTGTAGCTCCATCACCAGTTCTTTGCTGGCAGAAAAAGCAGCCTCTTTGGCCACTTTCGCCATTATTTTGGGATACTCCAACGTGAGTATACTTTTCTCGTGCATGATAGTATAAATGAATCCTTTTAATGAATGTGTGATAACAACAGGCGGCACACCTATACCAGACCTTCAGGCGTCTTCTCAAAAAAAATGCACTTGTAAGATACCACATTTAGCAACACAGTGAAACACCTGAAACACTTGATACTCTGAAACACTTGATACTCTTGGAACAGTGAAATATTGGAACTTCATGTGCCCTGTCGCGTATACTTACTGTGTGCGGCTCTGAACACAACAGTAAATTGAAGCTGGAGCAATAAAATATGATTCTCCACCTGGGAGAGCGCGTCTACTGGGGCGCACCTGAAGTCATTTACCTGGAAGGTACCATTAGCAAGCTAGATGAGACGACTCAAACCGTTGTAGTACACATCGATCGCGCCACACCTCATTCGGCCCACTTGATCGGTTCGGAAGTACCTTTCGCCGCAGACGGGCTGTCTCCGCTCAAAGGTGAAAGCCCTCCTGGAATTACAAGCGTACGCAGCGCACAACGCCCACCAGCACTTCAGATGGATGACGATGAGAAAATTCGCCGTGCTGCCGCAGCAGCCGTACACCAAAAATATGGCTATACACTTCCATCGACACAAGAGAGCACAATGATTGAACAGATAGCTGAAACGCTGAATAACGATCCTAACCTGAGAGAACGCATTATCGCTTCGATGAACGAAATAGTAAACCGCGAATTTTAATGAGTATCACCGCTATCAGTGAAGTAAAATATAGACGTATATACAAAAGCAGCGTATAGTATCATATAGATGCCGAAACGCTGTGCAATCATCATAGAACGATAAAAAGGTGGGCGCCTATGAATTGTCCAAAATGTAACAAGCAACTAGAAGCAAATTCGCGTTTCTGCCCAAATTGTGGTGAACCAATTTCTAGAACACCTGTCAATCACCCTACAGCCAATCCCATTCCTCCTTACCAACCTGCGTTCATGGGGGAACCGGAGCCACCAACCCTACCACCAGACCGTCAGAAAAACGAGCCGCTTACATTACGACCAGGCTACCAACAAGGTCCTCAAAATCAAGGAGCAGCACAATACTGGCCTCAACCGCTATCAGCACCTTCACAACCCCAACAATCACCTTATGTTCAATCAGCTAACGTCGCAGCAGGCATGAATGCGAATGCCAGTATCGGAGAAATGAGACCGCGCCGCCGTGTACGAGGTTGCCTGCTAGGATCTCTCATTGCCCTCGTTGTACTGGTTGTACTTTTTGGGGGAGGCTGGTTCTTCGTCTTACGTCCTTACCTGAATAACATGGTTTCGAACAAACTTGATACCGTTTTAACTGATTCGGTCAACAAAATACCGCCAGCGGTCGCAATAGCTCCTGCCGGGCGTGTCCCCTTATCAGAAAATGCATTAAACAACCTGCTTGTTCTCGGATCTTCATCTTCTCCCGATAACGTCGTGAATAATGCACAGATACACATCACATCAGAAGCAATGAGTCTGCAATTTCAAGTTTTTGGGTCTACGTGTACAGTTAGCGGTGTACCGAAAGTAGTTCAAGGACAGCTAGTTGTTACCAATGTGACAGTTGACGGCATCGCAGGGCTTATTTTCACTCCAGACGAAATAACAACGCTCGTCAATAGGCATCTTGCTGAAGCACAGGCAAAGATACAACATTCTATCACGTCCGTTGAGCTTGGCAATCAGGAATTGATTCTGGTACTAGGTGCGCCGGGTAGCAGCCCCATTCCTGTGGGTAGCCCTACTCCCGGGGGTATACCTCTTCCGGTAGGTAGTCCGCCAACTATTCCTTAATCTTACCTGCGAACGCACGTCCTCGCAAGCACGCGATGAAAAGACCTGGGAAAAGAAGCAGCAGCATACCATCCACATCGACGGTGCTTCCATTCTGCTGAAAACCAGGAACAACACCTGTCTGATGTATTTTGTCGAAAACGGAGGAGACGTTCGGCAGCAGTCCATTGTTTCCTTCTCCCAGAGGCCAATAGACAAGGGCAGCACGCCCAATAATATCGCTACGAGGCAATAAGCCCCAATCCCGCGAATCGGAACTTCCTTCTCGGTTGTCGCCCAGCACAAAATATTCATTTGGGGGAATAACCATATTCGAGACGGTTTTATAGGCATAAACATTACCCTGACGATGAGGGTCAACATAGGTTTCGTTCAAAGTTACACCATCCACAATAACGGTGGTATCGCGGATAGTAAGTGTATCACCAGGGATGGCAATGATGCGCTTGATATAATCTTGATCCTGATGTGGTGGGGCAACAAATACTACGACATCTCCACGAGCAGGCGCATGAAAGAGATAGGTCCATTTATCTACCAGGATAAGTTCCTTATCGTGCAGACTGGGTTCCATACTCATACCTTCGATATTGAAATTTTGTACGGCCAGGCGAATGACCAGAAACATCAGTAGAGTAAGGACGACTGTCTCTATTACCTCCCGCACTAAGCGATAGCGCTTCTCAAAATCAAGTTCTAAGTTCATGCCAACTCCTGTGTATAGCTTTTCACCGATCCTATGAATGAATAGGAGCTAGAGAGCATCTCCAGCGAGGAACATAATCTTTACATTCCTCATACCTACGAATAGCTCTGTATTAACGCTAAATGTTTGCAATGTACCGTTTGAATCTACCAGATACAGCATAGAGAAGCAAGGCATAGTATAGGATATACCTTCTTTTGTCGTACAGGATAGCCCATCAGCGAGTTGAGTACATAGGAAATAAAGGCTATCATGTAATTGTTTAAACGTTTTGGTAAGCAAAGACACAAGGCGGGATGACCTTTGGAATAATTGGCCCGCTTTGGCGCTTTGGTGATCCCTTGACATCGTATTGTATGATGATGAAGGTATTGATATCGAACGTTTGTATCAACAAATATGTAGCTCACAGGTTATACCAACGAGTTTCGTCTGAATTTCTAACAACCTGTGAGCTACATATTTGTGGGATGGGTGATTCTACTGTATGCCTCAAGATAAAATCATTATTCGCGGTGCCCGCGAACATAATCTGAAAAACATTGATGTTACTATACCCCGTGACAGGCTTGTTGTCATCACAGGGCTTTCCGGTTCAGGCAAAAGTAGCCTTGCCTTTGATACTATCTTTGCTGAAGGACAGCGACGGTACATAGAATCGTTGTCTGCCTACGCCCGACAGTTTCTGGATAAAATGGAAAAACCCGATGTCGATCATATCGATGGTCTCTCGCCAGCTATATCCATAGACCAGAAGGGGTCGACGCATAACCCTCGTTCTACGGTGGGAACAGTCACTGAAATTTACGATTATTTGCGCCTGCTCTATGCTCGCATCGGTCATCCACACTGTCCCAAATGCGGCCGAGAGGTAAGCCAGCAAACCGTTCAGCAGATCGTCGACGCGGTGCTCAACCTACCCGAAGGCTCTCGCATCATGTTACTCGCGCCACTCGTGCAGGGGCGCAAAGGTGAGTACAAGAATATCTTTGAGGAAATGCGCCGTGCGGGCTATGTGCGTGTACGTGTCGATGGCAAGATCCACGATCTGAGTGACGAAATCGATCTCGATAAACAGAAGAAACACACCATAGAGGCAGTTGTTGATCGCCTGGTTATCCGCAAAGAACGAGCAAGAGACGAGGCCGGTACCCGGCTACCTCGTTTGGGCAGCTTACATTCTATTGAGAACGAGGAAAATCACTTTTCACAACCTGGTCACCCCGCTCCGAAAAAGGTCGCAGAGCGACCTGCGCTCTATGATATCAATGCTGAACAACTTAAAGAGCAGAACATCAATGACAAACTACCATTAGAGAGAGAAGCCCCTCAAGAAGAATCCGGTGATCTCGCATTGCGACAGCGGCTTTCAGATTCTTTGGAGACAACATTAAAGCTGGGAAGTGGCGTGGTTTTAGTTTCGATTATTGACGGCGAAGAAATACTTTTCTCGGAGAAAGCTGCTTGTGTCTACTGTGGCATTAGTTTGCCAGAAATCGCTCCTCGCACCTTTAGCTTTAATAGTCCACATGGCGCATGCCCCACCTGCACAGGCCTTGGTACTCAACAAGAGATTGACGTGGAGCGTATTGTGACCCACCCCGATTTGAGCCTGCGGCAAGGGGCCATAACCCCTTGGAGCAAAGTAGTCAATGGCAGCCAATGGCACGCCTCAATCCTGGAAGCGTTGGCGCAACAATATGACTTCAGCCTCGATACGCCGTGGCGCGAGCTGACCGAAGATCAACAACAGAAGGTGCTCTACGGCGCGCCTGAACCACTGACTATTCGCTACACCCCTCAACATGGGCATACACGAAAGTACTCAATCAATTTTGAGGGAGTTATCCCCAACCTGGATCGGCGTTATAAGCAGACTGAGAGCGAAGGTGTACGGGAAGAGATTGAGAATTACATGTCGGCACGTATTTGTCCCGACTGTCATGGCGCACGTCTCAAACCAGAAACACTGGCCGTCACAGTAGCTGGTCGCAACATTGTGCAGGTTACAAATCTCTCGATAGTGCTGGCGCAACGCTTCTTCAAAGAATTAGAGGCTGAAGGGACACCAATTCGCCCAACGACGAGCAACGACGAGGGTACGATACAGCCCGCTTCTATTGGGAATGCACAGGACAAAAAGAAGCATAGTAACGGGAATCCTGTCAAAAGTGATCCGTATGCCAGGATCGATCCTCATGAACCACTCGTCTTGGCTACATTGACAGAACGGGAACAATTTATTGCACGACAGGTGCTCAAAGAGATCCGTGCTCGTCTCCAATTTTTGGTCGATGTTGGCCTGGAATATCTGACCTTAGATCGGGCCGCGGCCAGTCTCTCTGGAGGCGAAGCACAACGCATCCGTCTCGCAACACAAATTGGTTCTGGCTTGATGGGTGTGCTCTACATTCTTGATGAGCCAAGTATTGGGCTTCATCAACGCGATAATGAACGTTTGATTAGAACCCTGATACGCTTACGCAATCTGGGGAATACATTGCTGGTTGTCGAGCACGACCAGGATACTATGCGGGCCGCCGACTATATCATTGATATTGGCCCTGGAGCAGGTGAACATGGCGGCAAGATCGTGGCAGAAGGCACCTATGATGACATTGTAGCTAATACAAACTCTTTGACGGGTGATTACCTGTCCAGGCGTCGTCGTATAAAGCTACCCGAACAACGCAAAGAAGGCAATGGTCATTTTCTGACCATTCGGGGTGCGCGCGAGAATAACTTGAAAAATATCACAGTTGATATTCCACTAGGAGAATTTGTCGTTATAACTGGTGTCTCCGGTTCGGGCAAAAGTACCTTGATCACAGATATTCTATATCGGAAGCTAGCCCATACCTTTTTCCGTGCTCACGACAAACCAGGTGCGCACGATGCTATCGAAGGCCTGGAGCACCTGGATAAAGTCATCGATATCGACCAATCACCCATAGGCCGAACGCCTCGCTCTAATCCCGCAACGTATACGAACGCATTTACTGGAATACGCGATTTATTCGCTCAGGTGCCGGATTCGAAAATGCGGGGTTACCAGGCCGGTCGCTTCTCCTTCAATGTGAAAGGAGGACGATGTGAAGCCTGCAAGGGTGAAGGTATCGTCAAGATTGAGATGAACTTCTTGCCGGATGTGTATGTCCCCTGCGATGTTTGCAAGGGCAAACGCTATAATCGTGAGGCTCTTGAAATACATTACAAAGGAAAGAATATTGCTGATGTGCTGAACATGACAGTAGAGGAAGCAATGACCTTCTTTGCCAATGTGCCTTCAATTTATAACAAAATGAAGACGCTCAATGATGTAGGATTGGGCTATATGCGCCTCGGTCAGCCAGCCACCACCCTTTCGGGAGGAGAGGCACAGCGTGTCAAACTGGCAACGGAACTCTCACGGCGAGGCACAGGCCGTACAATGTACATTCTTGATGAGCCAACTACTGGATTGCATTTTGCCGATGTAGATCGATTACTCCAGGTATTACAGCGCCTCGTCGATAGCGGGAATACGATTGTGGTGATTGAGCACAATATGGAAGTGATTAAGAGCGCAGATTGGATTATCGACCTTGGGCCAGCGGGTGGGGACGCTGGTGGTGAGATCATCGCCCAGGGCACACCTGAAATGGTAGCAGAGAACGAGCGGTCTTTCACAGGACATTTTTTGAGACGAATGTTTAATGAGGAAGCCGCATTTGCGAGTGCTCATCATACCGAGCATCAGGTTGTGGCTGGCTAGAGCCGATAAACCCCGAGTGCTGCTCTGTTGCAGTTTCTTGCCTACCATTGCTCTCGTTTGTTTCTGAGGCGTCTCCATTCGGGGTCGTCGGCTCATCAGGGCCCCCTAATTTAATGCGCCCTCCACGTTGACGCTGTCGATAGTCCATCCATATAATCAATCCGACCATCGTTAACACCACCAGGGCTATACCAACAAACTTGTAGAAATGCGCATAATGTTGAACTCCCGAAAGGGTGACAGCTAACAATCCAAATATCAGGGCCAGTCCATAAATGACAAAACAGATTTGCCTGACACTCAATCCAGTAGCCATAAGACGATGATGCAAATGCGTTTTATCATAGTGAAGGGGAGATTGGCCTCGGCGTATCCGATTCATGATCACCACGGCAACATCAATAATAGGCACACCTAGCACCATCAGAGCCAATGCTAACTTTGCTCCTCCCATCACTGAAAGCACAGCCAGCCCTAAACCAAGAAACATCGAACCGCTATCGCCCATGAAAATCTTCGCCGGGTTCCAATTGTGCGGTAGAAAACCGAGCACCGCGCCCGTAAAGATTGCAGCAAGGACAGCGATACTCTGCTGCTGCAACAGGAAGCTAATGATAGTGATGAAAAGGCCGGCTATTCCTACAACACCCGTTGCCAGTCCATCCATTCCATCAATCCAATTCACTGTATTCATCATCCCAACGGTCCAGAACCAGGTGAGCAGGACAGCCGGGATAGCGGCAAGACTGATACTCGGTTGGATATCAGGCGAAGGTGGATGGATAAACAAAAATAGCGTAGGCTGTAAATACCACGGTAAGTTTGCACTCGCTATCTCTCTACCAAAGGGAAAGGGGTTATTGAAGGTAAAGAGCAATATACCATGAAAGACTCCATCCCAGGGACCGAGAATGATAATGACTGCCACAGTTTGTGCCAATAATTTTGGCAGTGGTTTCAGCCCTACGACATCATCATATGCGTGAACAATAACCACGAGTAGTGAGGCAGCTAGGAGTAGCCAGTAAATGATGACTTCATTGGTTGAACCAGGTTTGTAGAAAAGCAATGAGGCTAGCACAAAGGCCGCAAACATGGCTACACCGCCCAGGCGAGGCACGGCCTTAGTATGGACTCTTCGTGCTGCCGGTTGATCAAGCCAACCTAGCTTGTAACACAAGGCCCTCACACCGAATGTCAGGAAGTAAGCCAATACAAACGCGGATACTCCACCAAGCAGTAACATAAACACATCGTAAATGATAGGGGGAATAAGGAACAAAAACTGAATGGAGATGATGTCCGCCTGAATCATAAAGAATGCTCCTGCCTATCTGCTAAGGAGATATTTTCTTCATCACTGACATATGGAAAGATATCCACTCTCATGCCGTGGTTGGATTATAAGCCTGTGTTCAAGAAAACGCAAATCAATAGCACGTTTATCGTATTCTGATTCCGCCAAATAACCCTCTAAAATAACCTTCTCTATGAATGGTCTCTATAATATCACCTTTAGTAATCGATCCCAACTTGCATAATCCTTCTCAGATGTCACAGTCGCCTGCGGCCAGAGTTCATGGAGCAGGTGAACAAGTATTTCACGCTGTTGATAGCCAATTTCTATGATCAATACAGCATGTTCCTTCAATTTACCCGACCGTTGCGCTTCTTTAAAGAAGCGCTCTAACAGATCTAGCCCTTGAGTACCACTGATCAGGGCAAGATGCGGTTCGTAGGCACGAACGTCAGAGGCCAGCAGGTCCATCTCATCGAAACCCACATAGGGTAAGTTAGCGGTAAGTACATCGACAGGCTCTGGCAATGGGGTAAGGAGGTCGCCATGCAACAAATGTACTCGATGTTCAACAGCGTATCGTTGACAATTGAGGCGCGCAACGTCCAGAGCATCAAGAGAGATATCTGTGGCGTACACATAGGGAAGGCGTGGCTCTTGTACGGCGAGAGCGATCGGAATAACGCCAGAACCTGTGCCAATATCGGCTACAACAGGTGTCAGACCACTAGCAAGCAGATCACGAATAATCTTCAAAACAATCTCAACCAGTAGTTCTGTCTCCGGTCGAGGTATGAGAACACGTCTATCAACGAAGAAATCAAGGCCAAAAAACTCTTTGTGCCCAACGATGTAAGCAACCGGTTCACCACGTTTTCGACGTTCAAGCAGCCGTTGATACTGCTGCTCTTGTTCCCCAGTAAGATGAATTTCTGGATGTGCAATAAGCGTAGCCCGATCCACGTGTAACACATGACCTAACAATACCTGGGCATCAAGCCTGGGAACAGATTGTCCTATCTCTGTGAGCACTGATGTACCCAGTTCTATAGCCTCACCAATATTGGTCATGCAACGTTCCTGCGTTTATAGCGGCTGGCGACCGGCGAAACCAGCGTCAAGATAATGCCAGAAATTGATGCGCTCTTCACCGAGATACCAGCAAAGATAGATTTCCTTGCCATTACGGAGGCTGAGAAAGTCGATCAGGCCACGTTCGAGATCTTTCAAAACACACCCAAAGCCAGCCAGTTCATCAAGAAGTTTACGCAGGTCATGCGCGTGATGAGACAGTTCTCTCTGCAGGTTCAACATGCGTTCATGCAAGTGATAGCCGTTGCCAGTTGCTTGGAGACGCAAAGCGTCTAGCTCCTCCTCGGTTTGCAGTATGGACTTACGCTTAACCTGTATCTCGCGCAGCACGACGGAGATCTGTGGTAATAGAACCTCAGCCTCTTCACGAGTGAAGTAATGGGCCATTCATTGCCTCCTCCTTGCCCTCTTGACAGGTTTCCTATCAAATTCATACTATGGTGTAGGGCTGGGTGTCGGTGTTGTACCAGGTGTTCCTGTTGGTGTGGCTGTCGTTGCCGGCGTTGGTGTACCTCCCAGAATGATAGAGAGGTCATCAAAGGTCTTGAAGTTCACTACGCTACCTCCTACTACATAATCACCCTTGATTGTATCACCAGGCTGCACAAGTGGCAGTTTAGGTGAGAGGGAGAGGTTAGCAGTGAAGATGGCATTCTGCCCCTTTATCTGAATGTAATAGATGGTGTTGCTCCCCTGCTGCACAGATGATATACGCAGCACTTTCCCACTCACGGTCTGGGTCGTTCCTCCAGCTGGAGTATTGCCACCATTTCCTTGCTGTGTAAGCCATTGCTGGTAATCCTGCAACGCCTGAGGTAGCGATGGTTCATATTGTACATTACTGCCGTTCAAATTCCTGGCGTCTACAACTCCAACCGATTGGAAGCCGCCATTACCCGAACTTTGTACATAGATTGCTATCCAGGTGGGGACTCCATAGATCTGGTATAGTTGAACACTAGCCACATTGTAATTACGAATATTTTTGCTGTTAGATTGAAATGTACTCTGTACGTTACCACCGATACCCAGTCCTGCCAGTGGATAGAAATGAGCCTCATTTTTATGGGTATCGAAAAGGAAGACGCCCGTACTTGACTGGTCGTTTGAAGAGGAAGAGGTCATAGGAATGAGCCAGACAGGCTGATCCACGTTGTTATAGAGTAGTTCTGGATCACTAGCTGGGGTTTGCTGACCCATGCCAGAGGGATTAAACCATGGAGCAGCATGAAAGAGACCCCACCAGCTGAGGTAATCCGTCACTGTTTGCGCCGGCATGACGCGATCTACCCAGGCTGGCACATCCTGTGGCAGATATTTCTTAATCTCACCAGTGTGAGCGTTTACAATGAGCACTTCAGTGAGTATGTCACCAATATAGCCACGGCTTGGCTGCATAAGCGAAATGGTCCAATAGGGATGGAAACTATCATCGAGTTCCAGGGTAGGATCGACCAGTTTTCCATAGATATAGCCATTCAGGTAGACATGACGTAACAGGTCCTGGTTCAGAAGCGCACCAGGCAGAACGGCAAGAGACGCGGTTGGTTCGGTGTGTAAGACCGGCACCTTCTCAGGGTCCTCAGCATCCACCACAACAAAACCCGGTGTGGTTGGGCTATTTAGGTTGGCAAAGATGTTGTTGTACGTTAACGGGCCAACATAGTAGAGATGATGGTTAATAGATTGTAATGTATAGCTGTCTGGATCTATGCTGTACGTTGAGCCAAGGTTCTGACCATTTGAACCAAGTACCTGTTGGCCTTTGTAAATAGCAATGCTTTTGCTGACCAGCACAATGTTATTGGGATCGGTGGGCGGCAATTTGGGAGAGGTTTCATAATGTACCTGGGGTATGGCGGCAAGTGCTTTGGCATTGCTATCAAACCAGGTAGTAAAGACCACAATCAAACCACTGACGACGATACCAATGACAGCCGCCACTACAAGCCCAAAAATACCTGCCGCAATAGCTCCTCGCGAGGCACTGGCAGGTAATTGGGTGGGATTGCTCTTCGATGCACGCGGCCGCCCCTGGCTCACAGCGGAAGCGTCCTCCAGGACATTAAGTGCTGGGCGCGCAAAAGCAAAGAGATTCGCGATGCTACTAATCACCAGTGGCCAGAGTAACCACTGCCAACCCCAGAACGGACCCGTTAGAGCAGGCTCAGAGAAATAAAGAATGAACAAGCAGATCAGGTAATTCAGAACAAAAAAACCGGCGAACCAGTTGAAGAATTTTCTTCTATTAAATGCTTCGCGGCGTCCAAAACCCAACCGCCCAATTGACAGGATTGTCATGACAATAAGTGTACCAATGAGTGCCAACAAGAATATTATCATCTTACCCTCACATAATGTATTTCAAGTAGTGTGGCCTCTCATCCGTCGTTGTCGTCTTGAAAAGTGACATCCATCAGAGTCAGGTAGTACGTACAGATTATTGACGGGACAAAACCCACGCTATTGTAACGTCCTTCAAGGCAGATATACAAATGGCCTGCCTTCTGTATTAAGTATACACCCTCCTCCAAATATTTTGTCTTCGTGATGGACGATGAAAGAGATGTAACACTTTAGCGTATCGCAAGTCTATAATACAGTACCTTCGCCTAAAGGTTTACGAAAGATGCCTTTCTTGATCATGAAGAGTATGGTGAAAGCAAAGCCTTGATTGGCTACTATAGACGCAAATAGCTAAAGGAGCATTTGACGTATGCAATGGTTCGGTAAAAAATCTGAGCAACGAACATTAGAGGAAAAGAGACCTGATGGTCAATATCGCCTTCCGTCAGGACAATACCTCACAAAGAAATGGCCGGTGTTGAGCTATGAGCGAACCCCTCAAAGACTGCCGGCTGATTGGAAACTAAAGATCACCGGTAGAGTCGAGAATCCGTTGGAGTTTACGTGGGAAGCATTCCTTGCGCTTCCACGCACTACCTTCACCACCGATATTCACTGTGTGACGACTTGGAGTCGTTACGACAATACCTGGGAGGGTGTGAGCATCCGTGAAATGTTAAGGTGTGCCAAACCGTTACCGAGCGCTAAATTTGTGATGGCGCACTCCTGGACTGGCTATACGACAAACCTTCCTCTTGCTGACCTTGATGATGACGATGTAATGATCGCGCTCAAACATGATGGCCAGGATTTGGAGCCTGATCACGGTGGCCCTGTTCGCCTGCTTGTGCCAAAACTCTACTTCTACAAAAGCGCCAAGTGGCTCGATGGGTTGGAGTTTATGGAACACGACCGCCCCGGTTTCTGGGAACAGCGCGGCTACCATAATCACGCTGATCCGTGGAAAGAGGAGCGGTACTGGTAGGAGTTTGAGTTATTACTTCTCCAAAGTACTCTTACTATTGCGCTCTCCATCATAGGTGAGCAATATGCGTTTACCCTCGTAGACCGTTTCCAGGTGGACGGGGCGACCCCACATCGTATATACATGTTGGAGTGTCTTCTCGGCATAGTTCAGGTCGAGTTCCTGGCCCTCAAACATATGCTTGATGTAGAGTTCGCGGTTGCCACGATAATCTCCGTTATCGACAACGAGGTAAGGATAGCCAAAGTTGGTCATACTGGCAACGATGCCATCGCGCACTTTCTCCCAGTTCTTTTCGGAGATGACCCATTCATCGCCGTCTTTCTTGAAGAGATAGAGGTCAAGGTCCTTGATGAGGTCTTTGGTCAGATAGTTTCGCAGGAACGATACATCGTTATCTAATTCGCGTACTTCGAAGATCTTCTGGTGCCCCATTCCTGGCTTACGCCCTGTTTTTTCTCGTTCCTCATCGGTCGGATTATCCCAACGTTGCTCGATATCTTCAAACATCTTGAAGCCAAGATAATATGGATTGAGCGAGGTGCGCGATGGCGAGAGGACACCTGAGTGCAACTGGGCAAACTCGAGGAATTCGGAACTGTTGATGACGCCGAGTTCTGCTAATTGACGCATGATGCGCGAGTGCCATAGGCTGGCCCACCCCTCATTCATGACTTTTGTCTGCGCTTGCGGTATAAAGTAGAGCATCTCCGTGCGCACAATTTCGATAAGGTCACGCTGCCAGGGCTGCAGATGGGGGGCGTAGCGCATTAAGAACTGCAGGATATCCTTCTCTGGTTTTTCAGGAAACTTTGGAGGCTTTCCAGGTCGCCTTTCGCGATCCTCCTCGGCCTTTTTTGCTTTCTTTTCAAGGCCCCAGAGATCATCATATTCGCTTGTCACCTGGGTTGGCTTCTGTTCGTCTTTTTTGGCATTTTCATTCCCGCGCAGCAACAAATTATAGTCAACGTGCTCTTGAATCGAGAGGGCCGCGTCAAGAAAACGCTCGACTTCGGCCTTGCCATGATCGAACTCGTACTTGGCGACGCGTTCAGCATGGATGCTCACCTTATCGATCATGCGACGCGAAGTATTTTGAAAGTAGGCATTGTTCTTGAAAAAATCAGTATGGCCGAAGACGTGCGCGGCTACGAAAGTATTTTGCAGGAGATTATTCATTTCCATCAGGAAAGCATAGCTAGGATTGGTATTGACCACCATCTCGTAGATTTTGCTCAACCCGAAGTCATACTGCATCTTCTGCCGATAGTAGGATTTCCCATGCGTCCAGTGACTGAAGCGACCAGGCAAACCATACGAGGCAAACTCGTACATGATGCTGGCGGGCACCAGCTCAAAGTGTGTGGGGAAAGGATCAAGTCCAAACTTGTGGGCCTCCTCCCAGGCACAATCTATTGCGTCTCGCAGTCTTTCGATCTCACTATCTGCCATAAAAGAGGCTCCTTCCAGGATAGAGGCCAGGGGTTTCAGTTTCGTCGCTCGCTATTCAGCCCATTTAGCGAGGATTATGCTCTATAAAATTTGCGGGTGGTAAGTATCCCCACATTGCCATTACTGGCAGATTGCCACCCTTCAGTACCCCACATTTCTTCGGCCTTCAAAATGACTCTGCAGCCATGGGATCACGCTGGGCAAAGAATTTCCGCAGAGCGGGATAGACTTCCTTCTTATCCGAAATGGTCACGGCGATGAACTTCTTATCGGAGATCTTGTTGTAAGCACCCATGAGCGTACTGGGTGAGCGATAGTGCCCTTCGCGAATTTCCATAGCCAAAGATATTGCAGAGTTCCATCAGTTTAGTGACCAACTGAACGCAGCGGTCATTATCCCACGGCAGATTATCTCCGTCGGAGAAATGGAAGGGATAAATGTTCCAGTCATCCGGGTTGTAGCGTTGTTTGATGATCTCTAATGCCAGTTCATAGGCAGACGAGACCTGCGTGCCGCCGCTTTCTCCCTTGTGGAAAAACTCCTCTTCGGTGACTTCTTTGGCTTCGGTATGGTGACTGACGAAGACGATCTTGACGTTGTTGTATTTTGTGCGCAGGAAGCGGACCATCCAGAAGTAGAAACTCCTGGCGATATATTTCTCGAATTCGCCCATCGATCCGCTGACATCCATCATGGCGATGACCACGGCGTTTGACTGGTACTTGATGGTTGGCTCCCACACTTTGAAGCGCAGGTCCTCGGATTTGATATCCTGGAATTTGGCGTCACCTTTGGCGGCATTGCGCTTCATGTTCTCCATGATGGTGCGTTTTTTGTCAAGGTTCGTCATGGGGCCTTTCTTGCGGACATCGGTAAAGCGCACAGCCTCGGTCTGCAGTTCTTGCTGACGCTTTTGCTCGAGATTAGGCAGCCCCAGATCTTCAAAGATCATGGCGGCCAGTTCTTCCATGGAGATTTCGGCCTCGTAGTAGTCTTGACCTGCCTCTTTGCCTGCTTCGCCCTTCTTGCCTTTGCCGGGGCGCGGCTCCTGAGCCACCACATCGCCGACTTTACTCTTCCCATCGCCCTCTCCAGCATGTTCTTGTTTACCAGGGTCAAAGCGGAAACGGTATTCGTCGAGTGAGCGAATGGGAACACGTACTCTCTTGGTGCCATCCGACAGGATGATGCTCTCTTCACTGACGATTTCGCCTAAATTTTTCTTGATCGCCTCGCGGATCTTCTCTTTGTGACGTTCCTGGTCGATTTGACCCTTGCGGTGCAACGACCAGTCATGCTGAGAGACGGACATGGAGCACGCTCCTTACGTATCAGGATGTAGGGGCCGCACCTGGCGCCTCATTCACGCGCTCACCTGGGAAAGCCAGGCTTGTCGCAGAGCGCATCAATTTAGGCACTGGATGCGGCCCCTACATTATTTTCTGCACTACCGATTAAGCAAACTGCCGGTGTAGCGAAGAATTTCATTCGCGCATACATGGCAGTAGCCGTGTTCAGCCATCAAACGATTGACTACTTCATTGATCTTCCGCAGTTGCTCCTTATCGGGCGTACGTGCCGATGTAGTGATCTTCACGACATCCCGCAGGTCAGCAAAGAGTTTTTTCTCAATGGCCTCCTTCAATCGCTCATGGCTGGTATATTCGAAGGTCAAGCCCTTGCGGGCAAGAGATGAGATGCGAATGAGAATCTCCTCACGGAATGAGCGTTTGGCATTCTCGGTGATGCCTATCTGCTCTTCAATGGAGCGCATCAACTGCTCGTCAGGCTCCATCTCTTCATCGGTGATGGGGTCGCGCAGTTTTGTCTTATTACAATACGCTTCGACATTGTCGAGGTAGTTGTTCAACAAGGTGCGCGCAGACTCCTCATAGGAGTAGACGAAAGCACGTTGCACCTCTTTCCTCGCCATCTCGTCGTACTCCTTACGCGCTTCACTGATGAAGTTCAGGTAGCGATCACGCTCTTCGCGCGTGATGCTGGTGTGTTGATCGAGTCCATCTCGCAGAGCGCGCAGCGCATCGATAGGATTGATACAGGTAACATTCTGCTTGATAAGAGCGTTAGAGAGACGATTGATGACATAGCGAGGTGAGATACCATCCATGCCTTCGCGCACCGCTTCTTCCTGTAGTTCTTTGATATCTTTCTGTTTGAAGTCCTCGATGTCTTCACCATCATAGAGACGAAGTTTCTTCATTGGGCTCATACCAGCCTTCTTTGAGGGCTCCAGGCGCGTCAGCACCGCAAAAACGCTGGCAATATGCAAAGTATAGGGGGCAATATGCACGTTCTGTAACGCGCTCTGCTTGAGCAGCTTTTCGTAGATTTTAATCTCATCGGAGACGCGCAAGTTGTAGGGAACCTTTACCAGGATGATACGGTCTTGTAAAGCTTCGGATTTCTTGTTGCCGACGAAAGATTGATACTCGTGCTCATTAGTGTGGCTGACAACGACCTCATCGGCATAGATCATGCTGAAACGCCCGGTTTTGATGTTTTGTTCCTGGCTGAGTGTGAGCAATACGTAGAGGAATTTCTCATCTGTTTTGAGCATTTCCACGAATTCCATGATGCCACGGTTTGCAATGTTCAGTTCACCGTCGAAGCGATAGGCCCGTGGATCGCTTTCAACGCCGACCTCACCAATAGTTGATAAATCTATACCTCCGACTAATTCGCTGATATCCTGGCTGTTATGCTGTACAAACCCATCTGCCACAAACGAATGTGTACCAGGAACGAGTAGATCGTAGACTGGCTCAATACCTGCCGATCGTACCTCACGTACCGTTAGCCAGAGGTAGTTTTGCGTCACCAGCGAAGGAAGCAACGTATGAGCTAATTCTGGCTTATCTGCAAGCACTGTTCGCGCGCGGTTATACGTAAGCTGCCGATCACCTGCCATGATGCGAGCAAGGTAGCTGTCACCACCATGTCCGTTGAGAAGAGATGTACCGTGGGGTAAGTGATCATAATTCGTCTTATCACTGCGCGTCTCCCGTAATGGTGATGTTGCTTTATCGCGCAGTGACGGGATCAGCTCGACCAGATCCAGCACCTGGTCACCTCGCAGTGTAACGTTGTAGTACAGTTCACCCTCATCTTCATGGTTCCAGAACGAGCCAATCACCCCCAAGTTAAGCAATAAGACATGCACCTGGTGAGCCAGTTGACGTGACTTGCTTGTGAATTTGAAGGTGTTTGATCCAGCTTTGTTGCCACGAATGGTCGCATCACCCCAGAAGAGGCCTTCCAGGAAAGCAAGCACATCTGCCTGGCTGCTGGCAAGGACGCATGCTGGAACCGACTTTGCCTGTGAGCCACGAGCGACTCCCAATTCACCGCGCAGCCACATGCTGAGTGCCTTGTTACTGATAGAGATGTTATAGTTGTACGTATCTCCCTTACGGTGTGGCACTGCCTCCAAGCCAAAAAGCGTTCTAGTTAACTCGACGAAGCGGTTAATGAGAGCCTGGGAACCATTGACAAACCATGTCTCGTAATGAGTGATGCTCCCCTCAGCCGTCAAAAGGCCCAGCCAATAGGCGAGATCGGGTGTCATTGTACGCGGCTGACGTGGCAATGGGTAGAAGCTCTCTGGAAGCGCAACGCTTTGGCCAGAGACGCGACTGCCACGGGCCAGTGCAACATAGCTGCCCACTTGCAGGTCGCCAATTTTCGTCCACGTCAACTCGCCGCCAGGAAGCATCGTGAGAAGTGGGTGATTAGCTGTTCCACGAATGTTGTAGCCAAGATTTGTCTCTACCTCATAAATCGGCTGGAAACCACCACAGTAGAACTTTGTTGCCTTTTCAGGGCCGTCGATACCCAGGATCGTCGCTTCATATGGTACAAACTCATCCTCGCGTGGTTTGTTCGGAAGTTGGAGGTAAATGTCCTCCATCGTTTGTAGACCTTGATCAGTTAATACCAGGGTATCACCTGTAACACATTTCGGGTCTGACGGTGTGAAGGTGCCGACACCGATACGATATTTCTCGCTGAAGGTGATGCGCTTGACCGGTACATCCTCGATGTGCCCACGATACTGATTATCGATCATGAAGCGACAGTGAGGACACAGGTCACCCTCAACATAGAGGCCAAACTCCTTCTCTACATCTGGCCGTAGATCGACAGGAATGAGGTGTAGCGGCTCCTCGTGCATCGGGCAATCTCTGATAGCGTAGATCGCGCCTTCATCAGTGCGACTATACGCTTCAAGACCACGTTTGATGAGGTAGACGATAGTTGATTTACCTCCGCCAACGGGGCCCATGAGGAGTAACACACGTTTCCGTACTTCCAGGCGCTGGGCGGCAGAGTGGAAGTAGTCAACGATTTGTTGTAACGGCTTCTCGATGCCAAAGATCTCCTGGCTGTAAAATGTATAATGTGGCTCACCGGTGCGGGTTGTTTCAATCCCTGCATCCATGATCATATGATAAATGCGCTCGTGGGAAAGTCGAGCCACTTGAGGCCGTTTAGAAGCAATCTCGAAGTACTGAGCAAACGTTCCTTCCCACATCAGCCCTCGTTCACGGTCCCGATATTCCTCTAACCGCTTCACCAGGTCCATGGTTTCCCTCTCTCTATCTATGCTGCCAGGTCGCTTATGAAGCGAGGCTTCGTAAACATGAGATGCTGGCAGCTGTAAAAACGCACTATAAGATCAGGTTATATGTTCAAACGAATACTTGAAGCAAAAAGCTTCAAAACGATAGTTGGCCTCAAGAACACGAAGATCAGATAAGTCCAAAAAGGCTGGTATCTTACCCAACAAGTACGGGGAAAGAACCAGCCCATTCCTACGTTGCAGAAGGTGTCTCGTTATAAGGTTGTAAAATGCATCTTGTGGATGCTGCTGCAATGTATCAAACTGTCCTTACGATTTCAACTCGTTTCGAAAACAGGGAAGAAACAAGCAACCGCGTTATCCAAAAGGATATCCCCTGGCTTTACTACACATTACTTCTTCGTATTATAGTCAAGCTTAAAACATTGCTGGTAACTGTAGCATAACGTACAGATAAGCCCATGTCAAGGGTAAAAGACGTTTGAAAGGCCATAAAGTGTGAAGATTTCGTGAAGGATAACTCGGTCAAAATCCTTTGGTGAGGGGACTCGATTAAGAGGGAGTTCAACCTCAATATCAGCGCTAAACGATCTATCATTCGTTTATGTCAAAAGTAATAGGGGCACCGGGGCCCAGTCCAAGCGATCTGGCAGCATTGCCATTCTGCAGAGCGACACCTACATAGCCAGAACTATCACCAAAAATAAATGGTTGATTGTCGACAGGACCTTCGGCAAAGAAACGCCTACGCCTGTCAACTACGACTTGATTCGTGAGGAAAACGATCTGTACGTGCTTGCTGCTGAACAGGTCAGGCACAATACTTAGGGGGATACTGGTTACGAGATTGCCAAATGTATCAACATATAAGATATGTGCATCTATACGTGATCCATGTCGTTCTGGTGGTTGCACATCAATACGTTGGAGTGCTTGCGGATCCAGAGAAGTGCCCAGTTCGTGCAATGCCACGCCGCGAGCCAGGTGGGCACCGACAGGGGCAAAAATATCACGGCCATGGAAAGTTGCACTGACCTGCGGCAGGTGAAAGGCGGAATTTGATAGAACGACTGCTCCGTGAATGGTCTGTTGAGCGTAAATATAGCTGAAGAGTCCATTATCTGGCCCAACAAAATACCAGTGGCCTGCGTGAACGGCGATGGCGCTGCGCGAGCTACCAACGCCGGGGTCGACCACGCAGACAAAGACGGTCCTTTTTGGGTAGTAACGATAGCCATACGATAAAACCCAGGCACCATAAGGCACATTTTGCGGAGGAATATCATGCGTTATGTCTATGATTTGTGTCTCGGAGGCAATACCTATTATGACGGCCTTCATGACGCCTACGTCGCTTTCACCAAGGCCAAAATCTGTCATTATGGCGACAACAGGACGTGGAGTTGTGGAAGGGTTGTATTGACTCATGTTATGAGATTACTCCTCGTATAATCTGGTAAGTGTTAACCCTGTTTGAAGAGGCCTGGAAAACAACCGGACTGTATCTATGTATTACTCTTATCCTCAATCTATGTCAATGGTACCGTTATCTATTAAAGAAGAAACTTGGTGTGCTATACTAACGCAATGTGAGCGGTTGAAGATGATGTTTTTGGTTCATGCGAACCCTACGTATGGTGCCGATTAACACGAATAATGAGCATGTCTCCCTGAGAGACGATAGACAATATTGACGGCGCGGTACCCCTATTTAGCGGAGAAACAAGATGATGGACTATACAGCAGGGCAAGGCAGACAGGCTGCGAGTGAGGCTTTATCTGGGTTGAATCAAACGCCTGCAGCACCTACCAACTCTTTCAGAGCACGGACATATGCAGCAACAGGAGGGAGGGCAGGGATGCATATCACGACAGGCGGACCTCACATTCTTCTTTTTGAACGAGATCAGCAACTAGTAGCACTGCTTACTAGTGAGTTACAACTTGCCGGCTATGAATGTCATACTGCTCGCACAGCGGTGGAAGTGTTTGACACGATCGCGCGCTATCCGGTGCGACTTTTACTGGTTGACCTGGCACAGGCTGCTGCTGCGAGGCGTGAATTTTGGGTTGCCCTGGATACACAACGGCGTGGGCGGGGAGTACAGGTATTGACGTTCCACTGCACCAACATCGCGGGCTACGGCCCCCCTAGTAACGATCCCGACGAGCAGTCAAATGCAATGCTGACCGATATAGAAGTCGATGGAATGCTTGGGATCATGAATATGGTCAATGCCATACGCTCGCGCATCGCGATATCCAACACTGGCACCATGTCTCGATTGTCGGCAAACGCACATTCACCCTCCTCGTTTGGAGCGCAGACGACGTTGCCGCTTCCTTCAATACCTCCGGTGAACGCCAGCCAAGCCCCCATGGGTGCGGCTTATGCAGGCACCCCGCCGGGGGCACCTGCTCAACCATCACCGACTTCTGCTTCTCCCTCCGCTCAGGCAGATTTTTCACGCACAGCAGCGCCAGGCCATACAGATAGAATCCGTGCCGTCATCTACCCAAACCAACGTACGTGGAGCACTGCTCGCGAAAATATTGCTGGTGGAGAACAAACCTTTCAGACGAGGGAACAACAACCGGGATATGCAGCTACGCCGGCATATTCACCATCTCCAGCAGATACTGCCGTCAACAGGCCATTGCAAACCCAGGCAACGCGTTCAGCGCCTGAGCCACCTTATTCAAATGAATCCAGCCTGGCACAATTATCACGAATGTTACAGGAGCACCAATCTCCTCTTCAGGAAGAAGTGACGCAGGAACGCAGCTCCGAGCAAGGAAATCGCTTCCTGGAAGAGACGACATTGCAACAGCGAGTACGTCCAGAAGAGCCTCCACCTATCAGCACAATGACCATGCGAGCGTCACCTATTCAGGATATGCCAACTGACCGTGTTACCAGCTCAAGCGGACAAAGCGACATGCCTTCCTATACAAGTACAAGGCGCTATGATGAGTCTGCACAACCCAATTACGTACAGCCCACATCCTCGCAGCCGCTGATGTCAATGGCAACGCCTGTATCGCCTCCTCCAACGCTACAGTCAAAAACCGCGCTGAAATCATCACCACCTATCCCGCAGCGAGAGGAGGCTCCCAGTCAGAGGGGTGGAGACGAAAGATTGAGCAATAGCCAGTTCAGCGTGCGAGAGTTATCGTCAGAGTCCACAATCGAGACTAAGAGTAGTAAGCGATTAGCAAGAGAAGAACGTAGTTTTGAGAGTAATGATAGAAGGCAAGGAGCGCAGTCGCAGGTAAAAGTGGTGGAAGAGGAGTCGTTACCGCAAACGCCCGATAATGCACTCCTGCTTGACATTGTACAGAGCTTGCCGCCCATGTCCTCGCCCCCACCACAGCCGCAGGTACACCATGGGCGAGCAACGCGTTCATTGGGTAGTGTTTTGCTCGAAGGCCACCTTGTAGCGGAAAATCGCCTGGAGGTCGCTCACAATATCCAGCGGATGCTACGCGGGGTTGATATGAATTACCAGTTGGGGGAAATTCTGCTGATGTTTAAGCTGCTCACACCCGATCAATTATTGGCAGCCTCGCTGGTAAGCTACGGTCTGATCACAACGATACAGATTAGTGCCCTGGGGCGAATCCGGCAGGAGTTGCACGCCATCGGGCTTGAGTATGACCTGGAGAGTCTGTTGATTCTGTTCCGTATATTGACATCTGAGCAATTACGCGAGGTGAAGTTGAACTGGGTATGATAGGTTAGCTATCTCTTTCCTGAACGCGTTGTATCTGAGCACCCAGCTTTCGTAGCTTCATATCCAGTTTTTCATACCCTCGTTCGATATGTTCAATGCCGTATACTTCTGACGTGCCATCAGCACATAAAGCCGCCAGGATATAGGAGCAGCCTGCGCGGATATCTGGGATATCAAGTTGTGTCGCCTTGAGAGTTACCGGCCCACGCACAACACAGCTATGGGCGTATTGCTTTTCACGGAAGCGGCATTGAACCTCTCCCAGGCACTTGGTGTACAGTCCGATATGTGCTCCCATCTCTTGAAGTGCTTGAGTATATCCAAAACGATCCTCGTAGATCGTCTCATGGACAACTGACATACCATTTGCCTGCGTCAAAAGGACCGTAAACGGCTGTTGCCAGTCAGTCATAAAGCCTGGATGGACATCGGTCTCCAGGGCAATGGCAGGAGGAGATGGACCATCGCCAAGAAAGCGAATGCCATCGTCATCAACTTCAAAGCGCAACTGCATTTTCGAGAGGGTATTCAAGAATGTGAGTAGCGTATCCTGTTGAGCGCTGCGCAGGTAAACATCACCTTTTGTAAGATAGGCCGCAATAGCCAGGGAAACAGCTTCATTGCGATCGCTCAATAGCGTGTGACTGGCGGCGTGCAATCGCTCTACGCCATCAATCACGATACGCCGATCAACCTTGATTTCGATAATCGCACCCATTTTCTGCAGAAACTTGATCAAGTCGATTATTTCCGGTTCAAGCGCCGCATTATGAATGATAGTTACGCCCTTGGCAAGCGAGGCGGTAATGAGAAAGTTCTCGGTCGCCATCACGCTGGGGAAGGGCAGGCTGATGGTAGCTCCGTGAAGTTGTCTGGGAGCGCTGAAACGATAGCGCCCATCTCGTTCCACGACCTCTGCGCCCATTTTTTTCAAACCGTCGATATGAAAGTCAAGCGGACGCAAACCGACGCGATCTCCTCCAGGCATAGGTATGTCGGCCTCTCCACAGCGATGGAGTAATGGACCCACGGCTATAATTGCCAAGCGATTCAGGCCGCCGACTTTCGTTTCAACAAACGTATTTTTGATTCGTGGCGTGTTAATGGAGAGCGTGTGATCTGTTAATGCTATTTCGGAGCCCATAGCACAGCAGAGTGCCAGCGTTAGTTCAAAGTCGCCTATCAAGGGGATATTGCGCAAGGTGCAGAGTTCATTGGTGAGCAAGGAGGCTATCATCAATTTGGTTACGGCATTTTTGGCACCGCTGATTTGTACTTCTCCATGCAGAGGGGTGCCACCTTTGATAAGATAATGGGGGATATTGTTGTTTACTATAATCATATTGTGGGTTTTTCCTTAGTCTAAATAAAGAACGGTCTCTTCCTCGCTGCCTGCGGTGGTGAGAGAATAAGAGGAATGTGGGGATACCCTGAAGGCTACGCCCGACACTCCGGCAGAGAGCTGCGGCTCCCTGCACCCCAAATGTTACTAGCCGTGGGAGTTTCCGGGGGCCTCCCACAACCAACGTATGGCTCTGATGCGAGAAGGTGATGAAGTGACATGACCATTTTGACGCCGCGTAACGTCCCGGCGTATACGCGGGGAGCCAAAAGAGCCTTCGGACTTCCCCTGTTCTATAGCATCAAGCAGGTCAAGAAACTGGTTCACGCTTTGAGCCACACCTTCTACCATAAGATATCCCGTTGGCTTTACCGCATCTCCCACCAGGTACAGGCCTTGTATCGCCGTTTCCGGAGCAACATCTTCTCCCTGTGCGACACGATTGACGGGCCACTCACCGCGGTAGGCACTCATAGTGAGGATGCGAGAGTGCTTCTCAAATAATTCGCCAAATAACATGCGTAAATCGGCCAACGCCAGCGCTTTTTCTTCTTCAATATTGTCGCTCTGTATCACCTGGTGGCTGATCAAGAGATGTTTCCCGGGTGGAGCTAGCCGAGGGTCACAGTTGGTTGGCTGCACCATGCCAGCAATACGTTTCGTATCCAGGCAATACATGATGCCTTTATGGGGAATCAACGAGATATCACTCAGGATATGTACCTTGAGTCCCTGGGCCACACCAAAGTCTGCCTCCCCATTGCTGTGAGCACTGTTGGGAACAGCCCCCAATAGGTCCACGAGAGGCGGCTCTTCGCGCTGTTTTAGTACCTGAGCCTGTGTTAACTGCCGGCTGTGTAAAAGCGCATTCGTTGCTCGTGGACCAATATCACTGACCACGATTGGCGCATGTAGCAACGACTCTTCACCATTTGCTTTGTCGCGGACACGAACGCCGTTTACATGGCCATCAACTGTAAGAATCTCCATGACGTCATGGCGCAGACGAAGTTCCGCGCACCGCTCAAGAAGACGCCGCTCTAGTTCGCTTATCAAGGCTGCACAGCCTCCTTCGACAATACCGGGAGCGCCGTGCAGGAACATATTTTTGGTGGTTTTGATAACTTCTGCCGTTGTTACCTGATGCAATTCAAGACTGAGAGCGAAACGCGAGATACGCTCAAAGAATGCAGTTAATTCCCGGTTGCGGTTGACGTCAATATAGCGCGCCAACCAGGTATCGAATGGAAGATCGCGTTCTTCTTGGGGAAGGCGACGAATAAACATCAAATACCCGATACGGGTAAACCAGAAGAATTGGCGCGTGCCGAGGAACTTGAACGTGCCCAATAAGCCGCGCGAGCGATACTGCTTGCCATGAACATGAAAGGAGCCAAAGACATCGGCGTCAAGAAAGTGATGAGGTATGCGCAGGCGACGCAGCATTCCGGCAAGTACGCCGCTACTGCCAAAAGGCACCATGTGTACAGCTCCCGTACTGATCTGTACGCCCTGAAACGTTTTTGCGGTGAAACGTCCGCCACAATGTGGCAGTCTCTCTAAGACAATCACCCGCATATTCCGCTGCACTAGCTGTGCAGCACTGAGCAGACCACCCAGTCCCGCACCAATGACAATCGCATCATATGTTTGTTCTTGCATGAACCTATCTCGCGAAATATCGATTGATAAAAACGAACATAGCACCTACAAAGGCTGCCACTACATCTATTTTTGTCCAAAGCGACATGTAGCGGCACCCCTCGAAGATGCTATGTCCGCGTCCAGAGTAAACCAGGCTAGTTATTACTTATCCTCCCCGATCAGGCCGCGCAAAAGGCTATTGCATTCAGCCAGAGTGTTGAGAACGTTCTGGTGCATTTGGAAGACTTTGTTCAGTTCACGAGCCCTACGCGCAAGTTTCGTCACGTACTCAATGTCACGTGGGTTATTTTGGACATCTTCCATGAGTTGGGTCAACTCAGCCCAGGAAAGCGCTTCGCGGCTTCGCGCCACGTCAGCTATGGTGTTATTCATCCGGTCAGAGACACGGCGAACTCCTGTGCGAAGCTGATTGGCTGCCTGGGCAACTTCTGTTTCATGATTACGGACAGCATCCTGGGTTGCGTTCAACTGTTCCTGTAACGACATGACTTGCCCATCAAGTGTTGATAGCGCAGCCATTAAGGGTGCTATATCCGGGAGTGTCGGCTGAGGAATATTGGTAAGGCTGCTAAAAGTGATGCCTATATCCTGAGGCGGTGTTGATGGAACCGGTGATGCTGGTGATGAAGGAGTCTGCGCGACCGCAGGTCTTGCTACTTCGAGAACTCCTGGCACAGCTTCGATTTCAGCAAGAGCAGGTGATGGTGACACCACTTTTGCAGCTGGCGTTGCCGGCTCAGGTGGATTGGCAGGTAGCTGTACAGCTTCCGCGGTACCATTATCCATTGAGTTCGTGCTAAAATCGTCGCCAGCTGCCGCTGTCGCTAATTGATCCTCCTGTGTACGATAGGTCAGCTCTTGATCGGGATTGAACTGTACCGCTATTGTTGGCATTTCGGAAAGATTATTATCAGCCAGGGCGGCAGCAGAAGCGGAGGAACCGAATCCCCGGAAGATCAACTCGTGTTCCCCGATACCTACATGGTCACCGTCCTGCAACACATGCGTTGCCATCTCATCAAGTTGCTGCCCATTGACAAAGGTACCATTGGCGCTGCGCTCATCATGTAGGATATATTTTCCATTCTCGTAGGTTACAGTGGCATGACGACGCGAGGTCAGTTTGTCTTTTGAGAGCAATATATCGCTATTCGGAGCACGACCAATAGAAATTTCGGGCTTCTCGAGTACATATTCCTGTAGGACCTCACCATTGTCAGCACGCAAGATAAACCTGGCAGGATGTTCAATGGTTGCCGATGCTATCGAAGTTGCCTGGCCCGCACTTTGCGTTGCATTCGTCCCAAAAGCAGTCGGCGGCTCAAAACCGCTACTTGAGATGGTGGGAGCGGCGGTATCAGACCAATTTGCACCAGAAGAGACAGGCGTAGAACCCTGATCCTGTACTGACGGCGTCCAGCCATCCTGGGCCGGAAGTGTGGCTTCGCCAACGACAGGCTGGGCCTGCGGTTGAGAAGAGGGTGTCAGGCGATTGCCACAATTCAAGCAAAAATTATCACCAGGCCGAGTCTCGGCACCACAGTAGGGGCATGTACTAGCCATCATAAAAGTTCCTCCCTGTTAAGGTACGTCGCACTGTATGTACACGTACTAACGAAAAAACTGTTGCCATTATATCAGAAATAAGCAGAAAGAGTCGAGTCTCTAGGCAACAGGTACCCATTCGACGTTGGGCCGCAATGCATCAAAAAGCTTTTTTAAAGAAGTCTCACTCCCCTTCATTGAAAAAACGACATTGGTATCGTCCTTAGCGCCAGTGCACAGTAGTATTGGGACTTGTGTCGGGCTAGGAGTTACTCCAGGAGTACCAGGACTGGGTGTCGACACACCTTTTGATGAAGTACACTGAAAATCACGGCTGTTTGTGCGCATTGGGGCCTCTGATAGGCTTAATGGGCTACCATCGGGCAGCAGGTACCCAATGATAAAGTTGCCACCAAAGATAGGGTCGTGCACAGTCCCTGAAGCGCTCAATAGGCATGTCTTCGTCGGCAACATTGCCGGCAAAAAGACGGTGAAACCAAGATTTGGCTCGACTTGAGACCAGTCGGTGATGGTGGTTGGTGATCCAATCGATACTGGAGTGGGACTCGTGGTGGCTGTAGCCGTCGCAGTACTGCTTGTTGTAGCAGAGGCTGTCGCAGTTACTGTAGCCGTGGGAGTAGCGCTAGCGGGCGTCACTGTCACGGGAGCATGTTCATCGCGAAAAACAATGAATGCCTTATTGCACCATTGTAGTTTTGTTAATGCTACTTGAGACGGCGTAGGTTTGCTAGTCGGTGTCGTTTTGCCTAACCCACCAAAATTCAAACCTGAACATGACGCCAGAAAAAAACTAAACAACAGCAGGCATGTGGAGATCAGTAGCCATACATGTCGTAGACGCTTTACAAATGATGAAGACTGAGGCACAAACATAAAAAACTCCTTAACAACCCAGGAAACGCCCATATAGCAATAGTAACGTTCCATCCAGCAAGATGGTAAATATCTCGTGAGCGCTTTTTGGCCTAGTATACAGTAAATACGACAGAAAAATAGTGAGATAGCTCTCAAATTGGTACTAAAAGTGGGGTTTACTTTGGTTTGATTTAGTGCTACCATTACCTCCTGCCATCTAAATATTTTATGAATATACAAGCTTTTTCTGTCCTGGTGACTTCTATTCTACTAAACTATACAACGCACGAAAATGCTATCTGATACAAAGTAATTCCGAAGAGGTAGTGCGCGTGAATGCGAAACAGATCTGGCAAACAACATTAGAGCGATTACAAGCAAGAGTTCAGCCAGCCGTCTTTACAACCTGGTTTCAGGGTACGTATGCACATTCCTTTCAGGGCGGTGTTTTTGTCGTGCATGTACCTACGACATTTGCCAAAGCACACCTGGAAGGACGTTTCATTGATGTAATCCGTTCAATTCTCTCGGAAATCACTGGAGGTCCTGTAGAGGTGCAGTTCGTGGTGGCAAAAGAGGTGCCCGCCAAGCAACCAGACGATCTACCTGGCATGCAGCCTCTCAGCGGGAAACGACCATATCGCCTACCCAGAAATCGCCCGGTCAAATTGAAGCAGGATAAATATAGTTCTCTTATCAGCGGAGTAGATGAACCTTTGACTTCGCCCATAGCGATGAACTCTCTCGCACCAGCCGCTCCCCACCCAATTGCGCATCGCAGCGCGGATAACATTGAACAAAGTCCAGGCAGCTTCCAGAGCTACGCTCAAAGGCAACAACCGGTGCAAGAGCAAAAGAAGCAGGGAGCAGTATCGCTCCCGCGTAACGGCGAAGGATTGTTGATCCCACGCTATACCTTTGATGCATTTATTGTAGGTAAATCCAATCAGCTCGCTCACGCAGCCTCGCTGGCAGTGGCAGAGAATCCTGGGCAGATCTACAATCCCCTTTTCTTTTATGGTGGCGTTGGCCTGGGCAAGACCCACCTGCTGCATGCCGTAGGCCATAAGGGTGAGGCAGCAGGGTTGAATGTTTTATACGTGACCTCAGAAAAATTCACGAATGAGATCATCAACGCGATCCGCACGCAAAAAACTGCGGAGTTTCGTATGAAATACCGGCAGATCGATATTCTCCTTGTGGATGACATCCAGTTCATTGCCGGAAAAGAGGCTACGGAAGAAGAATTTTTTCATACGTTTAACACGCTCTACGATGCCAACAAACAGATCGTTGTCACCAGCGATCGACCGCCTAAGGCTATTCACAGCCTACAGGATCGCCTGCGCTCGCGCTTTGAATGGGGTTTGCTGGCAGACGTTCAGCCCCCGGAGTACGAACATCGCCTGGCGATCTTGCGCTCCAAGGCAGATTTGATGCGTTTTACCATTCCGTCATCGGTAATCGAGTATATTGCGCGCCCTGAGTGCAGCAGTGTGCGGGAGCTTGAGGGTTCACTCAATCGCGTTATAGCGTATGCGACTCTGCATGATCTACCTCTCTCGGTCAGCTTAGCGGCCAAAGCACTTGAGCACCTGTATACGGCAAGCCAGCACGTTTCAGCGTTAACCATCGAACAAATTATTGATGGAGTCTGTCATTACTACAATGTTGATCCCGAACGCCTGCGAGGGAAACAGCGCGATCGCGAAATTGCCTGGCCGCGCCAGGTCGCGATGTATGTGATGCGGGAAGAGACAAGCGCTTCGCTGATACAAATTGGCAACGCGCTGGGCGGACGCGACCACACAACAATCATTCATGGCTGGGAGAAAGTCCAGACCGAGATGAAGAATAATGATCAGATCCGTCGCGAGATCGCGCGGCTGCTGGAGATGCTCAGGGAACAATAAGAAGTCAAATATTGTACGTAATATGTAGTCACTTTTCAGGAGCTATTTTCATGCAGCAACAACAATTCTCCGACTTTGACCTGCTGGCGGTTTTCAGCGATGAGGCGAAGGCAGAAGTAGCGGAGGCGAAATTGCATAAAGAGGGGTTTAGCGAGGAAGAAGTTTTCCGACTGGCCTCTGATGTGATAGCCAATGGTCAGTTCCGCGAGCATGGTCCAAACCGGGACCGCAGCTCGATGTTCTTGCAAACCAGGCACTCGGGTCCCAGTCCCATCATCGTCGTTCTACTCGCGGTTATCTTTGGGCTGGTACTTGGTGTACTGATGCTTGTGGCACACTTCGCCTTTCCAACCATACCTTTGCTTATCGGAACACTCGCAGGAGTCGTGGTAGGTGTTATCCTTGGAGCAGCGATAGGGCTGCTGCGGCGTGGCCCTGTGCAGGGAGCCATCGGACAGGATATGACAAAGGTCAGCGCGGCCAGTAAAAAACCTGGGCAGGGAGAGAGAACGGTGATCGCAGTTCGTCTACCTGACGCTGGGGATGTTCCACGCAAGTCGCGCGCGCGCGCCATTTTGCTGACGAACGGGGGGAAGATCGATAGAAGCGTCGGGAGAGAGTAGGCTTAGGAGAAAATGCCGGGTATGAAACCTCCTGCTCACTTTGCGGAGTAGGTTGAATTACTTGCCTTGCTCCATCTCCAATATTAACATTGCTGTGCTGGATATTGTTTCCTGCAATCGTATTCTGATCATTGCTATTGCCCATACAGTTCTCCAATCAGCATATCTACGCTAAAACATTTACTGACTTGTCTTCCCATTTGCTTCTCCTGAATCGGATGCAGAACTTGTAAGTATAGTTTGTTTTGCCCTATCTCCAACAGCAAAGTTAGATTCTTGAAATATGTTTCCCGACACAATGACGTTGCTGTTTTGAATGGTGTCCTGCCGTGATTTCAGGTCGGTGGTATCGATATTCCTGGTATCCAGAAAGTTTGTGATAGAGTCCAACAATTGGCGCTCAATAATTTTCACGTACATCTCTTTATCGAGCCTCTGGAAGTATAGCTGGTAATGAGATGAGCTTGCGACCTCACGCAGACTGGTACTTGTGCCATAGTCGAAGGCTGGATTTTCCTTGATACTATTTTCGACTCTTGTGCGTTTTCTCGCGAGGAGCTGGTCATGAAACACGTAGTTAAACACGCGCACTGGCGAACGAAGTAAGAGGAGAAAGGCCGGATAGAACGTTTGCCCAGTAAACCTTAGAAATTTAGACATCGTCAGCGTAGGCTCAATTGTATCTATCTCATGATACTCTTCTTTAACAGGCGGCAACAACTGGTAGTCCGCTTCAACGAACAAATTCTTGCCTGCCAGCTTGAAGCGAACAAAAATAGAGAGGATCATCTCCCCATCCCAGGAGGTAACGCGAACGCACTTATAGTAGCGAATATACTCCGAGGGATTTTCTTTAAAGTCATTCATGACTTTTGGAGCTACCTGTGTATAAGGCCGTGAAAATCTGTCGGGGAGAAAATTTGTATTATCGCGAATTGATTGTCCGTTGACATAGAGCTTATCCTCGAGGCTTACATTATTCAGGCCAAGTTTCTCTATCATCCTGGTTATCTCTTCATACAGTTCACTTATCTGAAACGCTACAGGAGTTTTTAGCATGCCATCGATCTCCTTTTTCCCCTTTGAGATATCAACAGCAAAGGACCAATCGCGAATAATCACTCCTGCTCCTGCAAAAGGCAAATAGCCACTATACACGACGGCATTGCCATCCTGAGTGTGAAAAACATTGCGAAGCTTCTGCTCTAACTGAGGATCAAGTGACCAATTAATACCATCTGGCCTGAATCTTCCTTTTGCTAAAGATGCTGTGTTAGGCCCACTATAGCTAGCGATCTGCTCTACCAGGGTAATGATCCATGCCACCAGGAAACATGGTATCAAGAGGGGAAAGGGTAAGGAAAAAAATAAAAGTAAGAATACCTGCAGGAGAGGACGTCTAAGGGAACGAAATAACAATCCTAAGAACAATAAAGGGATAGCCAGTATGAACAGGATGACAACCAGTAGAACTGGTACGAGGTAGCTTAATTGAGAGAATGCTTGCTGACTAAAGTAATCCGAGGGAAGAAGGACCTGCGTCACTCGCAAGAGAAGACTGGGAAAAAAGAGGGAGAACAGTAAAGCCAGCAAGGCAATGAATAAAATGAGATCGCGATAGAAGACGCGCTGTCGCGCAGCATAGCACCACTTGGCAACTGGAATAATATCAACGCCGTATGACTCCCCCACAGCCCTATGATCTTCCTCAAACACGTTTTTGATAGCATGCTCGCGAAAATCTTCGTCGAGATGAGCTGCTGCACAGAGATAGCGCGTTGTCTCAGTATAAGGTAAGGGTATGAAGCCTGCAGGAAGGGCTTGCGAGGGAGGCGCTGGACTCTGTGCAGGGAGAGGAGGGGTAGGTGAAGGAGTGAGGAAGTTTTGCGAAAGAGGAGAAAGATTCTGTGATGGGGCGGGAAGGTTCTGCGGAGGGGTAGGGAGATTTTGGGAAGGCGTGGGAAGATTCTTGGGAGTAGCGGAGATTTGCGCTCTTGGTGGCGCAGTCCAAAGGAATGTGATGTCAGATATGCCGAGAGAAACTTCATCACCGTCAGAAAGAATAGCATCAGGCACACTATGCCGGTTCACCGACACAAAGCATTGTGAATCGTAGCCCTGGACAATAAACTGTTCTTGACTTACGTAGATACGAGCATGACACGGCTGAATGGAAGGGTCAGATAGCACAATATCGTTCAAGCTCGGATCACTACCGATTCTTGTATCTTGCTTGCTTATTGAGACAGTATTACCAACAAGTGGCCCATTGACAAATTGAAGCGAAGCGTGGGCTTGCGGAAAAAGAGTATTTATCATCATTCATATGCTCCTAATTACTAAATATCTTCTGTTGGAAGGTTTACTTCCTTTATATATAAATAAATGCATAAAGATTCATAAAAATGCAAATTTTACATGCTTTGATACTATATGGTACTATTTCCTCCATCCAAATTTAGGAGGAGAAGTAGGTACAGCACTGCCAATTTTTTTTTGCCCCAGAATGTGTGCAAAAAACAGGTTCCATGAAAGAAGGTTGCTCATTTGCCCTTGACTTTTTGACCCTCCTGGTGTACCGTTGTGTAGTATCAAATAACCCATAGGAGCAAACAAACAGTGATAACCTTCATCTAATTTACTCTATGCGTGGAACATATTTCCTGCATCATGACCCTATGGAATTGGGACGCGATACAACGTGATACAACGTGTCCCTACGGATGCCCCCTGGTGCATGATGTCCTGCGCGAATGGTAGATGGCGGTGAAGGTCTTTTCATTGTTGTTGACTGTAGTAGAGGTATCTGTTCTACATCTTCAACTTCTTCCCCACGGGCACAATGAATTGGCCCCTACGAATTGGCCTTCATCCAGTCTTCAACGGAGCGCAATGAATTGAGCCGCTACACAGGGGGATCTTGTGTTCCCAAGAACACGGTTACCGTGAAACAACGAAGAATTGGAGTAGAGTATGTCTGAACAACCCATAAGCACTACAGGCGTTGATAACCGCTCGAGCACGCTACTTTCCCGAGCGCCTCAGCGCGCCATCCTGGTTGGTGTCGATATGCCCGGCACTGACTGGCCGGTTGAAGAATCGCTGGACGAGTTGGCGCAACTGGCAACAACGGCGGGAGTGACGTGCGTTGATCGTGTTATACAACGCCTGGCCCGCCCTCACCCCGGCACGCTGCTCGGCTCTGGAAAAGTCCAGGAAATCGCCGAACTGGTACGCTTCCATGATTGCGATGGTGCGATCTTTGATCTTGAGTTGACACCGGGACAGCATCGCACATTGGAGAGAGAACTGGAAACGCAGGTACTTGATCGCACCGCGCTGATCCTGATCATTTTTGGGCAGCGTGCCCATACGAAAGAAGGGCGGCTGCAGGTTGAGATGGCACAGATCGAGTATGATCTGCCGCGCCTGGCCCGCCAATGGTCGCACCTGTCACGCCAGAAAGGTAGCGTGCAGCAGCGTGGTGAAGGTGAGAAACAGATCGAAGTTGACCGGCGGATGCTGCGACGTGAGAAAGAACAACTTCAGGAAGAACTCGAGCACGTGCGCACCCATCGTCAGCTTCAACGCGAACGGCGAAAAGACGTTGGAGCGCCGGTAGTGGCGCTGGTCGGCTACACGAACGCGGGCAAATCTACGCTGCTGAATCGCCTTGCCAGTGCACAGACACTGACAGAGGACAAACTGTTCGCCACCCTTGATCCGATGACGCGGAGAGTACGGTTAACAGGAGGCCAGGAATTTCTTCTGACCGATACGGTAGGGTTTGTACAACGTCTGCCAACAACGCTGGTGGCAGCATTCCGCGCAACGTTAGAAGAGGTGGCTGAAGCTGATCTGCTGGTACACGTGGTCAACGCGGCCTACCCGGCGCTGAATCGCCACATAGAGGCGGTTGAACAGGTGCTGGAAGAGATTGGCGCGGGCGGTTGCCCGATAATCATCGCGCTCAACAAGGCAGATCTCCTGCCTGATGACACATTACCGGAACTGACGGGAGTAGCGGCGAACTTACCGGCGGTGCGGGTATCCGCGTTACAAGGAACGGGTATCGATGAGCTATTGCGCTGCATCAGCGACAACCTCGTGTTGCAGTTTGTCCCACTCGATGTGTTGATTCCCTACAACCGTGGTGAGTTGGTAGCCCAGTTTCACCAGTTTGGGACGATCGAGCATGAATGTTACGAGGAAGGTGGCACCCATCTCTGTGGTCATATGCCTGCAAACCATAGTGGGCCGTTCGCTTCTCTCCAGAAGGCCGCGTCAAAAAGCCCACATGCGTGAGGCGGTGGTGCAAGTCCACCGCCATCTGTTTCTACAGAACTTACTCATCCAATTGCAAACGCCAGAGTTTTCCTGTATTGGCTTCAGCGACCACACCACGCTTGGCGTGCATCTCAAAACTCCCAAAATCCAGGATATAGAGCGCATTGCTGATAGCATGGAAGCGCACATCAATCGGCCGTGCAAGCGGACTCTCGAGGACTGTGTGCAGGCTCCAGTCTGTAGGATCGATGCGTGCCACTGAGCGCCCAACATGTGGGCCGGAAGGCGCGGTCATGGGTACTTCGTCGCCGAAAAGAGCCACAAAAATTTGTCCTCTCCACCTCGGTAGTGTTGATGGCGCAACATCGAATTTTACCGCTGCTGCATGAGATGGGAAGCGCAGCAAGGCTTTCTCGGGCGGAGGTAACTCGTGATGGTTGGCCAGTGCGAATACTGGCATTGGCCCTCTTACGGGGCGATATTGCGGATCGGTGATGGGATCACCATCAATAAAATCGGGCCATCCATACCAGGCCCCCTGACGTACCTCGAAGAGCAAATCCGGCACATTCCCCACAGGGCGGCTTCCACGATCATCTGCACCCTGGTCAACAGCAAGAAGCCGACCATCGGGCAAGAAGCCCAGACCATAGGCATTACGCAGTCCCCAGCAAACCAGTTCTAGATTGCTCCCATCGGGATTGCAGCGCATGACGGCAGCTGTGCAAGGCAGTTGCGCGGTGATGCGTTGCCCCGGCTCGGTACTTTTGCCAAATGGAGCAAATGCGCCTGTGCGTGTTCGCGCGCTGGCTTCATGGCTGAGAGGGTTGGGGGTTTCGAGGTTGACGCCTGTTAGCTCGATTTCACAGCCGGGTAGGTCGTGTGCATGGGGCAGAAGACGTAACCAGCCCAGTTCGTAGGCATCCAAACCTACATAGCCTGTATTGGTCATGGCTCCCTGGCTAAAATAGAGCTTTCCATCTGGCCCGAAAGCTACCATATTTGTATGGTAATTGCCTGGCCCGGGCAGATTGTCCAGGATAACGGTTTGTCGCCCGTCCAGGTCGAGGCGACTGATACGGCCCGAACCTCCAGGATGGCCTCCTTCGGAGAGGTAGAGGCTCCCCTGATAAAAGGTGAGACCGTTGACTGGCTGTCGCAGGTCTTGTGCTAGCAATGTGTGTTGACCATCTGGCCCAATCTTCCACACACGACCGCCTGGCTGCGCTCCGCCAAAGGGTAAACCCGCCTCGGCGATATACGGCGCACCTGATTCATCGAAAGTCAGACTTGTCGGAAAGGAAAAACCCTCTGCCAACAGTTCGAGATGACCACTAATTTCTTTAGAAATCACAGAATATCCTTATAATTATGAAGCGAGTAGAGACTTTCGGAGGAGGACATATACCACTAAGTTGCGTCTGGACCAATCTGGCGCTTCAAGTCGTGTAAATCGTAGTAGATGGCTTCCCGCACAATCTTGTCTCGCTCGCGAATAGTTACAGTAACTCCACGTAAGGTGAAAGGACGACCAGTAGCAGGCATACCAGGGAGATCGCCGTTATGGGTGCCGGTAGCCACCCATTCAGCGCTGACCTGGTTCCCATGTGCCACCCGATTCGTGATTGTAATGTTTATGTCGGGAATAGCAGCCATGCCCATGCCTTTGCGCTCCATAATCGCTTTGCGACCATCCAGAGGTTCAGGATACATACTATCTTCGACTATTGCATGTTCCGCATAATCGTCGTGCAATGCCTTCTTATCACTTCGCGACTGGTGGATAATGTGATTGTTATGGAGCTGAATATGACGCTGTGTATTGTCATTTTGATTAACATGGGGAACCGCTTTTGAGTTCTGCTGGAACCCGGTGGCAGCAACAACAGCTCCAACGCCCACAGCGGAGATACCCAACGCGCTAAGCGCTGTAATCAGACGCCGGCGCGGCATCCTTCCAACCCGTACATCCTCTACCATCTGAGGAATGGTCACGTCTTCCCGTGTTTCCTGCTCATCTTTCTCTTTTTCTTGCATACCCTCTGCTTTCATCGATCACGGCTAGTATCAATCTTTTCAATCATCCACATATATTTGCAACGTTGCATTATGCCGATTGTAACGTTGCAGTATATCGATGCGGTTGCAGTTCGGTTAAGAAATGGTGGAGAAATCCCCTCCACCTCTTGCATTTTCATCCTCCAGGCGCTATACTTCCTTTATAGCTCGCTTGCTTGCAATATGTTGAGCAATCTACCCCTCATCAATTGAGCTAAAATAATCGGCCACACCAGTAGATGTTCACACCCATGCTTCACGGAGGAGAGCGGCGTTCGTCGCGTCCTGGGCGTCCCCCCCTTCCCTGCGTGGGACGCAATAAATCGGGTTAATGCGTTCGCCCAGGAGGCGGGCAATATTGCCGCCGGTGACGAGGGCTTCCTGGCACCGGGGAAGTCCTAGCATTTTTATTTTGTACAGTTCGACGGCGGGATGAAGCAAAGGACCATCCGAGCCAAACAAAATTTTGTGCGGGCCAGCACGTTTGATGGCCTGCACCAGGCAATCCCAGTAACGCACGCTGCTGGTGTCGGCGTAGACATTGGGAAAACGGCAGAGCTGGTCAATGAGTTGTATGTGGGTCATCCAATCGTCGGCGAAACCCCCAAGGTGGGGAATGATGAAATTGAGCTCTGGATATTGTGGAGCTAGCATCTCTACCGCTGACAGCCGTCGTACGACGTCTAGTAAGATAGGCAAGCGGTAGCGACTGGCAACCTCGCAGACCTCGCGTTTAGGAAATGAATCCAGGCCGTGAATTTTCAGACCGCGAAAACCATATTCTTCAACGGCGCGGCGCACCATCATTTCGACGCGCCCGGCATCACGGGCAGGATTGATTGCGGCAAAGCCGATCAGCTCATTGGGATAGCTACGCACGATTTTCGCCAGGCGAGCATTAGCGGCGGCATAATCGCTATTAAAGATGGGGAAAACGATGGTTTTATCGATAGCCGCGGCACGCGCCCGCCTGAGGTGGAGCTCAATCCGCGCCTCCGTGTCCCATGGAGCGTGAAAGCCATCTCCTTTGCCCGCATGGCAGTGGCAATCTATGATCATAGTCGGTACTCCTGCAAAAAGTGGATGATGGTTTCAATGCCGCGAAAGAAGTTCGGCAGGCTGATCTTTTCGTTGGGAGCGTGTATATCGTCGTCGGGCAGCCCAAAACCAAGCAAAATAACCGGCACACCAAAACGTCGTTGTAGTTGGACGACAAAGGGGATGGTGCCGCCGCTGCGCGTGAAGATGGGAGGTACTCCCCAGGTATGGTAAATAGCGCGGGCAGCCGCGAAGATAGCCGGGTGGCGGCGCGGGATGACGACCGGAGGAGAGCCTCCCCAGACCTTTAGTCTAGTGGACACGGCGGGAGGCTTGACCGCAGCGATGTGGCGGCGTAAAAGATCGGCTATTTTCATGGGGCCTTGATCGGGCACCAGGCGCATACTGAGGCGGGCCACCGCCTTTTTTGGGATAACCGACTTACTCCCAGGCCCGACATAGCCGCCAGAAACACCGTTCACCGTTAAAGCCGGTCGGATAGTCATACGCTGAAACAGGCTGTAGCCTTCCTCGCCCCAACCCTGGGGGAGATCAAGATCTGTCAGAATGTCTTCATCAGCCGGACCTGTGCAGCGGAGTTCCTGGCGTATGGCAGGGGCGACATCTCGCACGCGGTCATAGAAGCCGGGGATCGTTATACGGCCAGTATGATCATGGAGCCCGGCGATCATTTCACTGAGGGCCTGGAGGGGATTATAGACTGCACCCCCGTAGCGCCCTGAGTGGAGGTCATGGCGTGGGCCGCTTACTTCCAGTTCAAAGTTCAGGTTGCCGCGCAGGCCATAGATGATAGAGGGACGTCCCTGACCCAGCATTTCAGTGTCCGACACCAGGACGGCGTCAGCCTGTAAGCGGGTCGCCTCTCTATCCAGAAAGGCCGCAAGGTTCGGGCTGTTAATTTCCTCTTCGCCTTCTAACCAGATTTTGACATTGATAGGCAGCGAACCCACTGTCCTGAGGTAGCTTTCGATGGCTTTCAGGTGGATGAGAAACTGGCCTTTGTCGTCGCTGGCGCCGCGCGCAAAGAGATTCTGGCCGATGCGTGTAGCCTGAAAGGGAGGAGTGCGCCAATCGCTCAGCGGGTCAACAGGCTGCACGTCATAGTGCCCATAGCACAACAGCGTCGGCTGACCGGGAGCTAGGAGCCAATCGGCATAGACACTGGGCGCGCCACCATTTGGACCCGGCAAGACCTGCGCGTGGTACAAGCCAATACCAGCCAGGTGCCGCTTGAGCCAGTGCGCAGACGCCTCTATATCTCTGCGATGTCTCCGCTGAGCAGAGATGGTGGGAAAGGCTAGCAACTCGCCTAGTTCGCGCAGCCAACGCTCCCTGTTGGAACGCTGGCTGCCATAATCTAGCGGCGTTGTTGCAGAATGCGCCGATGTAAGCATTATGCTCCTGTGGCAAATTGGAAGTGCATTGGATCTGGGGTTTTCCAAAACACACCCCAGTGGAAACCATAATCTTGAAAAATTTGTATGACACGAGGGTTGGGATACGGAACCGATTTTCCAGGCGGTGGCATCCGGTGTGGATATGCATGTGGATTGATGTCGATGGCGATGGCAAAAGCATGCATTGCGCCGTCTACCGGCCCACTTACTGGCTGAATGTCATTCCACAATCCTGCATCTGCAAAGGCCTTGAGCAGTCTCTCAAAGTGAAGCTTCAAGAATCGATTACCCAGCAGGTACTTTTTTGGCCCACTTAATGCCTTGATGAACTTCTTACCCGGAGGAAGGGTAATTCGAGCCCGATTAGTCCCTGGATTACCAAAAGTAGCAAGGACTTGTTTCTTACCGTGGGGTCGTTTTATACCTTCGGGAGTCCAGAACGTATGTGGTTCGGCATGCAATCGCATTATACTCCAAGTTCTTTTATCTAGAATGCCGTTCACCTTCAATCCACCAACTGCCTGTTGCCAGCGAGCCACCGCCTGCGCGAATCCAGCCTCGGTCGGTGACATATAATAATATCGTAAGTAATAAATGCTGATTGGTCTGTACAGATATCCCCATAGTTGCTGTCTGTACAGTCTATTCTGTTGAATAGCAACAGCAACCTGTCCAGCATTTAATAGATCTGGCCCCGTAGAAGCATCGATGATTTGTCCCCGTCCAACGAGTCTTTGCTGAGGAGAGGACTCGTAGACGACCTCGCCCTCCAATTCAGGATAGCCAAAATACTCCTGGCTGGCATAGGGATTAGCATACTGCATTGCCTCAGAGGCAAGGGGTGCTTCGAAAAGCCAGCGACTTTTTATCTGCGCATTCATTGTTCATCCCTCCTTCTGTGAGAAGCAATCAGCAGAGTAGCGATCGCTTTTCTTTAAACCGACGAACTGCCCGCCACTATCCGGCAGGGGCTGTTACAATTGTGCTGCCATAGACCGAGGAATGACGTGTCTCTGCGGACGGCTCATGCACATCCCGTCTTTGCTCAAAAGCCATTCTTCAGTAGGCTTGGCTATGCGATAGAGTAAGGCCACGAAGTCCTTGCGATTTGTTCGCCGGATAAACAGACTCATAGCAGTATTGCCAGAGTATCAGCTCTATCATCTCTCCCAATTCCCACGACTAGGTATCCTGGTTGGAATTCCGGCGGCTTTACTGTAGAGGCGCGGTTATCGTCTGCACCTTTTACTAAAAAAGGCATTTTCCAGTCACCATGCTACAATCTATCTTTCAATGAGGGAAAGTATTCATCCAAGTTCCATTTACTGCCGCGATATAATCCATACCCGTTAGCAATTAAGAGACGGCGTGAACGACGACTCGCCTCAACGTGCTTTCCCGCCAAGACAGCGGCTACTTCCGCGATCACTTGCAGCTTCTCTTGTTCGGAAAGTGATCGTCCCGCTTCTGCCTCCTTCTTAGTAATATGAGCTGCGAAGGTGCGCAACTTCGCAGGAGAGAGCCAGTCACCTACAGCAATGTCAAACATCATCGTCAGGCCACGCACAGTCTGTAGTCGCAGATCTTTCACAGCCTCGTGCGCTCTTTTCATATATGTTTCAAGGATATTCCTTTGCAGCATACCGCAGAAGTATGCATCGGCACAGAGCCGTTCGAAAGCATCCCGGCAGCGATTAGCCAGATCTTCACTAAGCGCCTGCTGAACGGCCTGCTCTCTTTGCTTTTTTTGTTCTTCTCTTGATCCTGATAGAGCAATGAGGCGACGCACGCGATCAGTCTTTTCCTTAAAAAACTCCTTTAGGCGTCCAGTGCGCCTATCAAAGTCTCTTAACAACGTCTGTAGAGTTCCTGCCTTCAGGTTCCATTGAAGCATACAGATAGAGATACCGTCAGTCTTGGAGATGACACATCCAAATGGTATACCTGTTTCAAAGCGCGTAGTTACAGCAAGCGCAGTGCGTTCCGCAGGAGAGAGTGCTGAAGGTGAACATAACACGCGTGGTGTTTTTGATAGCACCTTGTGCGTCTGCTTTATTCGCAGGGCCAAACGCATCTGTGACCAGGTAGTTGGTCCAACGACACCATCTACAGTAAGAACTCTCTGATCTCTCTGCCAGCGAGCGACAGCACGAGCGAACTCTTGCTCATTAGGCGAGTAGGTTGTGAACCCCAGGAGGCGCGCAAGTTGGTTGAAGTAGGCATGCCACCCAAGTGACTGACTGTATCGCCGATTCAGCTGTACTGCATGAGCCAGCTCAGTGGTTCCCAATTCCTCCTCAGCCTCGTCTTCCAGTTCGGGATAACCGAAGTATTCCATGTCGGCATAGGGATTTGTGTACTGAACAGCAGCATGGAATGGTGGTGCTTTATAAAGCCCTCGGAACTGTGTACTCATCGTTCCTCCTCATTACTTACAAAGCGATCAGCCTGTCAAGCTGACCGCTTACTATTACAACCTATATGTCAGCCATTACCGTCACAGGTGTAGCGCCGTTTGAGCGACTGTACACAGAGGAACGATGTGTTCCTGCAGGAGGCGGCCCCGGCATATATACTCCGCGTGGCGGCGGTGTCGGGCGGCTCATTCGCATACCCTCTTCGCTCGAGAGCCATTCTTCGGCAGGTTCCGCAATGCGGTAGAGCAATGTCTCGAAGTCCGTCCGATTCGTCCTCATCACAAATGGCTCGGCCAGCCAGCGTATGATCTCACGTCCGGTGACAGCCATACGGTTCATCGTACTGGCATGCACCGATTCGTGGAAGTACTGCCAGAGCACCAGTTCGATCACTTCCCAGGCATTTTGAGCGCCAAATTGAGCTCTAACGTCCGGAGCTTCCAGCACTTTGAAGCTTTCCGCCAGCGTCTGGCTGGTCTCAACGCGCAACACATTGATATAGCCGTAGGAAGAATTCTTCATGTTATTGCGCAAATCCAAGCCAGCACGGCGCACAATAGCAATCGAGCCAAAGGTTGGATCGATGGCTCGATGGCGAATGACCTCGCTAACGCGTTTGTCGCGCCAGTATTTGGCCGTTTCAGCGATGAAATGCCGGAACAATCCGTGAAACTCTGGATTAGCGCGTGCCCCCGGCCCTGGATCAGAGCGAGTGTACCCCAATACCCGTTTGTACGCACGCAAGCGA
>WNGR01000178.1_pt1 | contig 63922 bp, 73 predicted proteins | sample 5407581 | NCBI WGS metagenome assembly WNGR01 (sample SAMN13153383, study PRJNA577476) | soil metagenome | isolation source: 80 cm soil or saprolite under Garry oak tree replicate 2 | place: USA:California | collected 2016-06-15
ATTTATTCATTTGAAAATATTTTGTGTTGGTTAAGGTTAAGGGGTTTATCTCACAGTTTTTGCTACGGTCAAGTGACGCTTCAAAACATCCAATCTACGCGCACTGGTGCATACTCGAGCCGCTCTAGTCTACACGATGGCACCAGATGATTTTGTTATGACACTGGACTCCGACGAAGAGTCTCCCTCTGAGGCAGTCACACATGCAAAATTCTCGGGGTCGAAGGTGGTTGATGACGCCCAGTTGGATCCCGCCTTGACTTTTGATATATCGGAAGATCCTTATAGCGACCTCTTTCACGGGGTAGCAAATTATACGGACATAGTAAAGAGTGGCTCGAAACCGGTGCGCTTAATCAGTGCTCCGTGCTGTTCACTGACGGAGATAATAAACTAGAATCCAATATCTGTGGATGATATCATAGCGAGGCGAAGATTCCGTGGCAGCTCCGGAAAGCGCAAGCACCAAGAAGATGGTGACGAATCAAGTGGGGAAAGCAGCGAACTGGAAATTTTCGAATCTCATGAAGATGATCCCGATGACGAGGAATCCGTTCTTCTTGAGCACGACGAGGAAGAAGCTCGGAAAATTGACGATCCGTTGGCAACATCTGACGAGACGGGTAGTGAATCTGATGGTGCTGACTCTCAAGAGGAGAAATCTGAACTCGACCTGGAAGACACCGGATCTTCTGGCGATGACAGTGCGTCGGAGACCGAGGCCCAAAAAGCGAAGAAGAAAGCATTCTTTTCTTCGGACGCACCTTCTTCTGAGCAGCATTCATCGTTCCTCACCATGAATCTTTCCCGTCCTGTTCTTAAGGGTCTTACATCTCTTGGGTTTCACACGCCTACTCCAATTCAAGCCGCCACGATTCCAGTTGGTCTTCTAGGAAAGGATGTTGTCGGTAACGCTGTTACTGGGTCTGGGAAGACTGCCGCCTTTATCATCCCCATGATCGAGCGCCTACTCTACCGGGACCGAGGCAAAAGGGCAGCAGCAACGCGCTGTCTCATTCTTGTCCCTACTCGCGAACTGGCTGTTCAGTGCTACGACGTCGGAAAGAAGTTGGCCGCTCACACTGATATTCAATTTTGTCTTGTAGTTGGTACGTACAGAGGTTCACTGTTGTCGCCAGGATTGACCTCAAGTCAGGTGGGTTCTACAGGTGGGCTATCGCTCAAGTCGCAAGAGGTTGCTTTGAAAGCGCGGCCAGACGTTGTTATTGCTACTCCCGGACGCCTCATCGACCACCTCCGTAATTCTCCGGCGTTTGCGCTCGATGCGCTCGACGTTCTTGTTCTCGATGAAGCCGACAGAATGCTGTCAGACGGCTTTGCGGATGAACTCGGTGAAATTATCAAAGCGTGTCCTGTTTCTAGGCAGACTATGCTCTTCTCCGCGACAATGACGGACTCTGTCGACGAGCTCATCAGGATGTCTCTAAATAAGCCAGTGCGGCTTTTCGTTGACCCCAAACGCAGCGTGGCCCGTGGCTTGGTACAAGAATTCGTACGCGTTCGAGCAGGTAGAGAGGCCGATCGGTCAGCGCTGCTCGTAGCGCTCTGCACTCGTACTTTCAAGTCTGGTGTCATTGTATTTTTACGAAGCAAGAAGCTCGCCCACCAACTGCGTGTTGTGTTCGGCCTTCTAGGATTGTCGTGCGATGAGCTACACGGCGATCTGACACAGGAACAAGTGAATTTTTTTTCTGCACTCGTTGTCGACGTCCTCCTAATTTTATTGTGAAGCGACTCAGAGCTCTTCAGCTCTTCCGTGACGGACAAGTCAATTACCTCATGGCTACGGATTTGGCGTCTCGCGGTTTGGACATCAAGGGGATAGAAACTGTGATTAACTACGACATGCCTGCCCAACTCTCACAATATTTACATCGCGTCGGGCGAACGGCGCGAGCAGGGAGGAAGGGAAGGTCGGTTCGATCTTCCCTATAAGGACTTTTCGATATTTAACACTCATCCAAAGGTCGGTGACTCTTGTGGGAGAAGCCGACCGTAAAGTTCTCAAAGCGGCTATAAAGCGGGCAGCTGGCGAAGATCAAGTCAGACATCGGACAGTACCCTGGGAGATTGTGGCAAGGTGGACAAAAAAGCTGGAGTCTTTGAAGGGCGAAATTGCCGGAGTTTTGAGCGAAGAGAAAGAAGAGAAGCAGGTATGAAGGATAGAACCGTCATTTTCCGCATGCTGAATTCAATGTGCTAGCTTCGACGAGCTGAAATGGAGGTTACGAAGGGTCAGAATATCCTGGAACATGAAGCTGAAATCTATTCCAAGCCTGCACGTACATGGTTCCAGACTGGCAGAGATAGGGAACAGTCAAAGAGTGCGTCTCATTCGTCGCGTTTACCTTGTGCGCATAAAAACAGCCAGCTTAGACCTCAGCAAGCGACAATATGAGGGCAACTTTCAAAAAGACGACTCTATGGGCAGAGAGGCTCCTGGATCAAAGGCACAGGCGGAAAAGGTAATCGTCCAGAAGTCTAGTGAAAACGAACGCGCTGACTGATACCTGGATCGAAAGCCAAAGCGTGACAAATTCTCCGGACTTACTCGGCGGGCCAAAAGGAGGAAGCTTGCGTCAGAAGAGGATTCCAGAGAGGACAGAAGATCTACAGATGCGGCCATACGTTCTGCGAAAAAAGCTGCTCGCCCAGCGAAGATTGGAGTTCCGAGCCGGCCAGCTTCTAGACCCAAGCAGAAGAGGAAAGGTGGTGGATCAAATAAAGTTGGGTTCAGTCATGATCAGGGGTTGAGGGCGAGCCGAAGCGAGGGGATCCATGCGAAGCGAGGAGATGTCGCCATCCCCAAGATGAAGGGCAAGGGGCGGAAATAGTGCAAATATAGCTTAGCGGGTACTCCGGTCCGAGTAGACTTGGCCATTCCATTGATGACTGCGATGAACGACATTAATAGGCCTTTCGTCTCGCTAGCAAAATTATCGTTGCCCGTGTCTTCTCGTTTGCTCCCTTCTGCGTGCTGCCCTGATAAAGATCTCGTCGTCGTCATATCTCCACAGAATGGCAAAGATCACGTTAGTCTTTGGAAAATGCAAGGTTCGAAAAAGTGGCAAGTCGATGTTCACTCTGTCTCCGCTCGTAATGAGACAATCGTCGACCTGGCATGGAGTCCTGATGGTGTGCTCAGCCTTAACAAAGACTCGAAATGCCTGTTCACGCTGAACGTATAATTATTACAGGTCAGGCCATTGCGTTGATTCACCACCCTCCTCGGGTCACCGTGCACTCTGTTCAGGATGGACACGAAGAGCATTCGCCACCTTTAGTTCATAAATTGTCAGAGTCTGCGAGACTGACGGGCGTTTGGTGGTTCAAGAATGAGAAGCAGGCAGAGGTCGACCCTATCCCGGATATATTCAAGCGCGGTTCGGATATTGTATGCCTTTTTAATGACCCCAAAAAGACAGACGCTGATTCTTGCTCCTGTGAAAGTCAGGATCCGCTCATTCCATCATTAAGCACCTACCTCTACTGGATCCGGTATCAGATGATTCGCGGGCATTGACGTTCGTTCCTGTTACTCTTCTCTATACTCTAGCCCCAACCGGAATTACAGGGCAGCCCAGCTATTCTCCTTTCAGAGTTCCTCCTCAATGTCTAACAAGTCCGACCTACCGGAGGCTATCGCTGCTTGGCCAACACTGCCGTCAGACCTGCTATCGGCGTCTATTCAACCAACTGAGGCTGCCGGAGAACAGGACTCTAGTCGACTTGAAGATTCAAACAAATCCGATGACTCGACAATGAACAGCATTTTGGTCGTCTCGGACGATACGGGTCGTATTCATTGTTTCCTTGACGGTAGCTATCCGCTCGGTGCTATCCTCGTTCGGGAGGGCTCGACAACGTCGTCATTGCGGAGCGATCCGCAAAATCCTGTCTTTTTTGCTCACCAGCGCTCCCAGGTGTATGGGACGACCTTGATCCCAACCCACGTGGAGCTGCCTTTATTGAGCACGCGCATCCCCCGTGACTTAGCCAAGACCTCGACGACTGCGCGTGAATTACTTTGGTACGCAATGCGCGTCCTAAATGAGTTGCATGTTGTGTGGTTCGGATCGGGTACACAGATCGGCGCCAGGGAGCCCGGAATTAGGTGGCTGAAATCACTCGATGACATGCAAGTGCAGATGGGGGCATGTAGGTGATTCCATCATTCTTCCGTTGTTTTGAGCTGACATCTCCATAGCTGTAACCGACAGTACAACATCAGTGCTTGAATTGACCTTGCTGTTGCTCGTAGGACGATCGTCGGAGGCAGTTTCGGATTACATTGGCAGCGGAGAGCAAATGAGCGAACGGGTAGGTACCTTATCAACCGCCGCACACTGCATCACACAAGGGTGCTACATAGGGTTTGCAAAAATGGGAAAGTACAGTGGCGGAGGCGTTAGTGAAAATGCGCGACTTCTCCGAACTTCGCGTTGCCCCAGCATGCCAGCGTCTTCACCTTCTGCTAGAGGAAATCTCGGGCTGGTCACATCTGTAAGCCTTTTCTGCGTGATCACATTGCGTTCACCTTCCACCCATCATTGATCAGGCCCCGAATGTATGGAGCGTGCGAATTAAAAGAGGGCGACATCGTTCATGCGATGACAATGACGAGTCGTGCCATATTTTCCGCCAGCTGGCTTTCTGCGACTGCACGACGAGAGCTGTCCCGCTTCAAGGAGTTCATGAAGTGGTTGAGGTTTGGTGAGCATGGATGCAGGTGTTTGGCGTCTTCCTGACAATGACTCAGAGATCAGCAATGCCAGCCCGGTCGCTGATCCTCAGTCTCTGAATCCACCGCGGCACGATGTCCTGGAGGTGAATGATTACCTGACGAAGGGTCTTGTGAACAGCGAGATAGATGCATGGTTCTGCGATGGGGTTCCGATCTTCTCGCCGCAAGACCTGGGAGTACCCCAGGACAACCAAAATTTATCCGCTGCCATAAAGCGAGCGCGATCCGCGTTGTGCGATCCATCACAAACTGCATGGGCGCACGTACGTCCCCAATGCCGTATCTGGTTATGGAGTCTGATCATGTGTGCAATATCCTAGCCAGTTGGGTATAGAAATCTATCGCACTTGAATAAGAATCTCCACGCCTTGCTCAAGGACTTGTCGAGCCAATGCCAGAGTATCTTTTCCCGTGCCGCTAGTGCAACCGCGCGCGCGGCAAGATGCAAGCCTCCGGATATGTCGCACCCAGTAGGTTCTAGTCCTTGTGTCACGGAGGTACACGTTTCGCACACGATTCGTGAGTGGAATGCGGAATACAATCAGGCAAGCACGTTTCGAACGCCAGTGACGAGATCACGACATTCAGACTTGCACACAGGGCACTACCCTCAGGGCGCAGTACTTGGCTGCATTTGGTCCCTTGGTTGGTGAGGGCGCTGATCGTAAGCTTCTGATTTCCGTTCAAACTGTAAATGCACTGAATACATGCTTTCATTTCCGTAAGTCTGCGTGCTTCGGCTTGCATATGACCCAATGACTCCGAGTCCCGAGATGGCGGTAGGAGCGGCCGTGCTTCGATGTAGCGGTGACGGAGTTGGAAATAATGTCCGCTATAACATCCTTGATTTCGACTTTTTCGACAATGACACCCTCGTCGTTGTGTTTCGGGGAAATGGCGCAGCAGGTGCGTGTCCCACGACCCAGCACTCGTTCCACGCGATAAACTCAATCGCGATCTGGGATAACGCAAGGACCTACAACAGTAGCCACTGTCGGCTTTTCTGATCTGCATTACCAAGAATTGCAGCCCATTGGTCCCGTAAACGAGCTTTTGCGAGAGCAGCTGATTGAACACGCTGTGGAGGAACGGAAAGCCGGCCAGGTACTATTATACCGAAAGCGAAGATTGTCTTGCCGATTGCTGACGAAGGAACGTGGTCTCCAGATTGCTGCCGTCCTCATGCCGATCAGACGATCGTATGTGCTGGCAGGTTGCATCAGCGGAGACGTCTCACTGGCGTTAAATGGGAGAATCGGCCGTAGGGTTGCCTGTGTCCTAGATCGTAAGGAGGCGATCTTGGAGGTACTCGACATTGAGGGAGAAACGGACGAGGGATCGTGGGACGGAGAGGGCGAAGAAGAAGCATGAGCTGATGCGGATTTCGGAAGGGGCGGCGGACTTTTTTTAGGTTCTATAACTGCTGTGGCAGTGACCAAGTGGAGGAGGTGAGGCGCAGCGGCGCTGATGGTTGCTTGTGCGGGTCACAGGAATGCGCGGGGCTACGGGAGTCGGGTGTAGCGGGAGCAAAATAGATTTCGAAAAGAAAATAAATAAATAGGAGCCGAGAGCCCGGTGGTAGGCGATTCAGACGCGGTCCTCGTGTGTTGGGTTCTCTGAATCTGCGCTGCCATTTAAGATAAATAATTCGGGATATTCCCCCCGGCGTTGTCTGCTTTTCCCTCACTCGTACAATGGCCCCAGCAACTCCCAAGGACGACTCTTCGTCCCGCGTCTCCGACACTGCCCTCAGGAAAAAGAAAAACGCAGATGCTCAAGCCGCTTTCAGGGCAAGGCGCGCGAATTACATTGCCACGTTAGAGGAAACCGGTTTGTTCTCCATTCTCTCTTTATCCATCACCGCTTCGCCCTTACCTTTCCTTCTCTCCTAAAGTCACAAATCTGGAAGCCGTAGTCTTACAGCTCCAAGACTCTTGTCGTGAGGCCCGTGCGGAAGCAAACGAGCTCCGTCAAGACAACAATCGCCTCAGAAATGCTGGGAGGGAACGAGAGAAATTCTGGCGGGCCTTGTGGCAGACCAAAAAAGGGTCGGAATCACAAGTGGACGAGTTCCCCCCCCCTCCTGCGTGCTTTGGCCCTATGCACCCTCAGATCACTGCTATCAACTCACAGATCGGCCCTGCCGTCGGTCCCTACGCTGAAGATGCGCTCCATTATTCAACCGGAAACACCCCTCCCTTCTCGGATGTTACCTATCCAACTGGTGCTCCCAGCGAACTTACCGCCCGCTCTCCCTCCGTCCCCTACGCTCATGGCGATAACGAGTCGCATCGGACAGCCAACCAATTCCCGCATTATCACTCTCCACCACGAAACATCATCCGTGATGTTACCTGGGGACCGTCAATAGCCCTTGCTGGTTCCTCTGGGGGAGACTCTGGCCACGCTGGAAGCAGCAGTTCTTCTCATTCGCCAACTTTTGTAGAGTCACCGAGCGTAACCACAAATGACGTTCCCTACCTCCCCCGCTACTCTAGCCACAACTTTGAGGATCAAAAAATGCTCCCATCGGCATTGGACTCCACTTCGTATCTTCCCACTAGCCGCTCTCACTCTCCAGCTTCTACCCGACCGTCATCCTCGTCCACATCTCTCACATCTCCTTTTCAATTCTTCAATGACGGTTCTGCACCCCATGAAAAGGCCGATTTTGATTATCAACGGCATCATCGCCCTGAGGTCACTCTGCATGGTGGGATGGCTGATGTCTCTTTACTTAGCCGCGGCTTGAGTCTTGGCACACGTCGTTCAGATCCTACCACAGAACGCCATCTATTTTCTCCACTTCCCGGTTCGTTAAAGACGAACATCCTAACTGGCGACGATGGCGAGATCAAGTCAGATATTTCACATTCCAAGCTCAGGCCTCGTAGAACGATCGCACATGCCACCCGGTCCCCTTCTCCAGGAGCACCGCCATTATCTGGCACTCTTGCGGTCATCAAGGCGCAGGCATTTGGTGCTCTGCGTCGAACACGCTCTCGAGCAAAAAAAGGGGCGGATAGTGCAGCGAAAGTTGCCCTCGAAGCCTTAGAAGCCCGTGGGATCGGTATGGGTGTAAGTACTGGTTCGAAACGAGCCCGAGTCGACTACGAGGATGATGACGCAGACTAAGTTTCTCCGTTGCCCGCTTTCCTCCGTTCGTGTTGGCCCCCCCAAGAAAATTCAACAGACGCGAAGGATGGTTTCTCTATTTCGTCTTTGGGATAACACCGCCTTAGTTGGAAAGACGAACATTGGGATCATATTGTATGTATATAGTGTGATTTGCATACCCAGTTGTAAGTAGTATTTTTAGTCGCTATTCCGCCGTGTATGGCTCTACTTCCACCACTTGACAAGCCGGCAACGCAGAAGTGTTGACAGCCATAGAGTTCAGGTTTGGAGTACCTGTGAATTCGCTCCGATGCGAGCGTACCGGAGTGTAGCGGTCTCAGAGCCGTAAGATCGAATGAAGTGCACGCCGCTGCGGCTTCGCCTCGGCTGGGCAACGACGATCCCGACTTGTATAATTTAAGGGAAGGTTCTGTCGTTATAGCCGCTATGCGTTGCATAGGCGACGCATTTAGCCTCTGTCTTCTCAGTGATGTCGTCGAGACGGGGGGAGCGATGGGCCTCGCCCTGCCATCCGGATGCCGCTCAGTCGTTGACGTGCGACGTGCTTGTCGCTCAAAAATGCAAAAACCAATGATTATTAGACGCAACGCGATCGGCTCAAATTCGGTGTCCCTAGTTCGGGCGAGCGGACGGGTGGGGCGTCCTTTAGAGGAGAGCTTATGATGGGGCGGCGGAGCGCCGGACCATGCTTTTTGATCAGGCCGCTCGATGCGGGGCAAACGCCGGGGAGTTGATTATTGGACCGGCACCAGGCACGCAAACAAAACAAAATGACACCACGGGGCCGCTGTCTGGGCCCTGAAGAACAATCATCGGCGGGCCAAAGGGGGAGTGGTGGGGGAGGGAGGGGGGGATTCCTGCCACCGCACGAATAATGACATGTGCGTCAAAGAGGGCCCCCATTGTAGCTGATCGACGGTGCGAGAAGGCCGCGCACGAACGGAAATTATTCATGTAGGGACTGCACAAGCAGTCGAAAACGCGAAATCCACGAGGTCGGCTGGGGTTGGACCCGGCTTCGATAAGGCCAGCGGCGACATAGGCCAGCACATAAAGGCTTACTAATACCCACATGCGTCAATTGAGAACACAAAAAGATGCTTAGAAGCAAGGGCATGGGTGAACGGTGCGCTGGAAAGAATTTCCGCCGTGGAGGTAAATAGGTTATAGTAACAACCAACTTGGGCCGGGGTCCATTCATTAGGCATTTCAACTGCTTCAATCCCACTAGAGCGTTCCCTCTCAGAAAAAAAAATAGCACCCCAAAAATTAAAAAGCACAAGCTTACGATAAGCGCGTCTTCCTGCCTCGGTTCTGGTACAAGAGGAGCCGACTTGGACGCTTCCAAACGAGCGGCGAGCTGTCCCGAATTCGGATTGGCCGCGCTGACACCCCGCTTGTTTTCCTATCCAAAACAATTTTATTTCATTTTCAGTCTCGTCGCTGCGTCGAGCGCTCACGACTGTCCATCGTGGGGAAGGGGGGACCCACCGCTTTCATCCTCCGTTCTGCAGCAGCAGCAGCTTGGGATCTGCGGGCATCGGTACCCTGTGGTGGCCGTGAGGGTGGTTGGGGCCTGCCAGCTGATGCGCGTGGCTGGGCATCGGTCGACGAGACCAAGGTGTGTCCTCCCGTGTGGTGTGATGGTTTGGAACAAATCGCCCCCATTTGCGTGTTTGAATTAAGTTACTCTGTTTTCTCTTGAATGACCGACCGGATTTGAGCACAAGGATGAGCGTCTTGGCCGTAGGTTTGAGCTATTATAATTACTGTTACAGTACGGTACTGCGATGCAATTATGACCGGGAGACCGGCTCGTGCTAGTAACAGTTGGTGCACCACCGAGCCTGACGGTCTACTAGGGGCTAGCGCACTTTTCCCGCGAGCGTGTCCATGGCAGTAACTTAGCAACATACTAACACGAAAACGCGGGGAACCAGCAAACGTCCATGCTAAGTATAGCATCACGAGCCATCACCCCCAACATTGGAAACAACGACATAATCCCCTCTTGCCCTTGTAGAGCCCGGTAATCGCGCCCTCATGTCAATATCGTCGATTCGCCTAGGTACCAGTGACTGTGACAATTGATATCGAAAGAACCTGAGCCCAAGCTGCGCTAAGTGAAGGGATTTCACTTACCTGCCACCATTTGCGGCCTGCGTCCCAAGGCACGCTCGTATCTATACCCGCCTTGAGCATCCTTCCTTTGATTCCAGCTCCAAGTAGGAGACCAAAGACTGTAAGAAGGAATAGGGTGACTACTAGTTGGTCCCGAGGTGAGTCGCGTTCTGCGGTGGCACAGGTGTCAGATGAGCCAAGTTACCCTGGTATATCCAAGTCACGTACGGAAGCAACGCGCCTCTACATCGCCTTCCTTCCCGGTGGCTGTATCGGGGTCTGTATCCCCAAGAGAAGCACCGGCACAGATGGGTAGGTTCTGATTCAGACACCATTGCTTCGTACAAGACAGGCATGGCTTGGAAGGGTTATCTGGGACATCTAGGCGGAGGATAGCGTTCTTCGTGCCAAAGCAAACACCTGTTAGTCTGGTTAGACGAAGCCCATGAGACCTTTGTGTCGGTGACGGTACCACCGACATTTGCAGAAACTTGTGGCCTCCCATTTATTGCCAAGGGCAGCAACGGAGGGAAGCTGGTATAATATGATCCGCGTGTGAATACAGTGTTGAGATCAGAGGAAAATCGGACGGCACCAAAAATGTAAAGAACAGGATGACCGAAACGTTGATGAGTTTGAGACGGTGCCTCCCAAACATGACCGCGGATGGGGAGATCCTGAATACTGAGTCCAAATGACGGAAACCAATTCCGGGTGGCTCGCCGGGACCGCGCCGCGCGGTCAAGACGCGTCCTATCCATCCTCGTCTATTCATCTAGTAAATTCTCGCACAAACTGGCCGCCCTGAATGTCCGCCGAATACGAAGACGTCCTCACTAACCAGCCAGTCGTCATCGACAATGTCTGCGCCGACCAGTTATACCCCTAGCCGACTTGCTTTATCTCACCTCATTACTCTATAGGGCTCTGGAACAATCAAGGCTGGATTCGCTGGTCAGGATCATCCAAAGTGTTTTTTCCCCTCATAGTGCGTCCACGCTCTTTTTTCCGACGCTCGCCACGCCAGGCCCCGACAGTTCTTTGATGCCAGCGTTGGACGGCCGAAGCACGTTCGCGTCATGGCGGGTGCCCTCGAAGGGGACGTTTTCATTGGCAGGAAAGCCCAGGAATTCAGGGGGCTGCTGAAGATCAAATACCCCATGGAACACGGCATCGTGACCGACTGGGACGACATGGAGCGTATATGGAATTGGGTTTATGCAGAAGAGCTGGGCACGCTTAGCGAGGAGGTGCGTCTCTCTCCGCGTTCGTGAGTTCGCGCAGACCCGCTTGATGTTTCGCGTTGTTCGGATTACGTCCAGCATCCGGTGCTGCTCACGGAAGCACCGCTAAACCCGCGAACCAACAGGGAGTCGGCGGCGCAGATCCTCTTTGATACTTTCAACGTCCCCGCTCTGTACATATCCGTACAAGCCGTGTTGTCGTTGTATGGCGTAACCTTTTCCTGCCCGACCCGCTTTATCTGAATAATTGACTGGTTTAGATACGCCTCTGGTCGAACAACCGGCATCGTCTTAGATTCAGGGGACGGTGTCACACATGCGGTGCCGGTGTTCGAGGGATTCTCCATGCCACACGCTATTAGAAGAGTAGACGTCGCGGGGAGGTGAGTTGGGACGGTCTTACCAACATGCCCCTGGGCTGTAACTGAGCAACAGGGACGTGACCGAACACCTTCAGCTGCTGCTTCGAAAAGCTGGATATCATCTTCACACCACAGCCGAGGGTGAGGTCGTGCGGGCGATCAAGGAGAAGAACTGTTATATTGCATTGAACCCCAATAAAGAGGATAAGGATGCGCATGGCCGCACGGAAATCTTTAGGCTACCCGATGGGAACACCATTGCGGTACTACTCGTTCCCTCTTGCGCAACCATCGGTGCTGACTAGCCCATCGTGCAGCTGGGACCCGAGCGATTCCGCGCAGGCGAGATTCTTTTCAACCCCGAGATTATTGGTCTCGAGGATGCGGGGGTTCATCAAGTTGTGGTCGACTCTATCAATCGCGTGGATATGGACCTGCGAAAGAGTCTATATTCCAACATTGTTCTCAGTGGGGGCACTACGCTTTGCACTGGTGCGTCGAACCTTGGTCGTGCATAATTCGTATCATTGAATCGGAGCAGGTTACGGCGACCGGCTTTTGAACGAAGTGAAAAGGATGAAAGATGGGAAGATCAAAATATATGCTCCTCCCGAGCGAAAATATTCAACGTGGATTGGCGGGTCCATCCTTGCTGGGTTGAACACATTCAAGAAGGTGTGTCACTCGACGTTGATACCCTGGTTCTACCTTTTAAACGTCCCTAGATGTGGGTATCTGCAGAGGAGTATCAAGAAGACCCCGACATCATCCACAAGAAATTTGGATTTTGAATTTCGGGTCGTACACTACCTCTTACTTACGTGCACCGTAATGCCGAAACATTAAGATACCCTCACATATTCACAGCTGTCCTACTATATATCGAGGCGTAGAACCCGGTCAATCATGTTTGTGGAATGCTTGCATCTGTGCATGTGCATATATACATGAGTAGCACAGAGAGCATATACATCGACATGAGAGTGGGTAATGTCTGACATGCAGTATAAAAACAGTCGTGTGATGATTTTACTTCCCCTTCTTGGGAGGCTCCGCCGCCTTGAGCTTTTTGGTTCCGCGGAACTGAAAACAAGGACAAGCTGTGAGCACGGTGGTGGAGACCTCAAAGGTATGCAGGCTAAACATGCCTTCTTTGCGCGATTCTTGCGCTCCTTGCGTAATTTACGGGATGCCTTCTCTACCTTGGGGGTAAGGCCAGCCTACATTACAACCGACCCGTGAGCGGGAGATGCTGCTGGTTAAGGGAAGGTACGCTCACCCGCACTAAGCGATATTTAGGTTCGAACTTCCTCTGCGCATCCTCACTGTCATAAATCAACGCGAAACCCGTGCTTCGGCCGCCACCAAAGTGTGTCTTGAATCCGAAAGGGACGATACGGGCCTTGTCAGCCTTGTAGATCCCGGCGAGCTTTTCGGACAACTCGGTCCTTGAGATGGGCGGTCGCGACGGGTGAAGGACGTCTACAACAAACTGACGTCGGGCCAGAAGGCGGTTTGTGATGAATTTCCTTGTGCGAATCGTGACTGGGGCCGAGTTATCCTATAGAGGTGTACGTGAGCGTGCGTCGTACGAGCAGTGGTAAGTAGTGGCAGCGGGAGCAGGAGCATCATTATCATCCAAACGCGAGGTCGTCCATCCAACCCACTAAACGCGCTTTTCGCCATGATCTGGCTCTGATAAACGACGCTATGCCACTTTATTGGCTCTAGAGATCGATACTCACTGCCATGGCTTCGTCCTGGGGTGTCTTTTGTGTCGATCTTGGAGGGGGCTCACGGTTGGTCCTGGGAGCGTGGGATAGATTGCCTTCGGTTCAAAGCCAGTTCGGGATTAGCCGCGTTAAGATTCGATTGTGGAACTTGTCCGCAAGCGGGTAACTCCATCTACGTACTAGTGACCGGGTGCCGGTTATACTAAATCCCACAAGTCCTACCCATCCGCAGTGCCGTACGATACAATAATATGAGCCTGAGTGCTAGCTCATTTGCACCATATGTAAGTTCTGTCTTGCCGCACAGCGGATCTTCACTTATCTCTTCTTAACAAGACTCCTCCTCCGGATGATCCTGGCTATTCACCTCACCAGCCTTCCACATCACGCTATACGCGTCCATGGTTTCCCACTCAGCCATCCATAAGGGAGGTGACGTCGTACCAGTCGGGGGGAATTCCGACCTGGGAAACAGCTATTGCAGGCGGGTCCGGCGCAGATGATGAGACGGAAGCCCAGACACAAAATCAATGGGAGACGCGCTATAACATGCGAATTGATCTCCTCTCAGCGTGGGCCTACATCCTCGGTCCCGTTTCTGGTGCGCATTCCTGTCCGACTCGTCGTTGGGGGACGGATGGTGCTAACGCGGCACTCCAAACAGCGTTTTGCTTGCTCGTCACGGAGACCCACAACGACTTCGTCCGATTCCACGGTACGCCAGTTCATATATGATCACCATATTGCTCGACTCAGGTTACTGTATGCAGCGTATCAATCAGCGTTGCTGACTACTCCCCTTCTTTTTCTGAGAATACTCGCATCGGTCTTGCAGTTATCCTCCGTCTTGCGGACTCTTCTCACTGTGCTGCTCGTCACTTCTATAGGCTTCATGGCGTACGTCTTCCCAGAATACTTTGTTTAACATTGCACTGATAGCACGGACCAGATTCCGGGCACACACTGGTGCGTCGCGCGGATTGACCCGGTTTCATGTACCATTTATTGGACGTCTTGCGGAACGCTGGCTGGACGAGGAATAATCAGTACCGATTGCTACTTATACTTCGCTGGGCATAGTTCTCGGATGCAAGAAGTGAAGAGCACCTCATCAGACCCCACGCGTCCGGCTGCTTCACGGCGTTTTCGAAACATGCTGAAGTCCGATTGCGGCAAAGCAAGACCAGAAATAACGGCTAGACATTTCCTCGCACCATAGCAATGCAACGATAATACAAAACCAATTACACATCAACTAGGGCTACATGAACACGTGCCTGCGTGCGACGAGATAGGTGCAAGGATATCAATGGGACTAGTGTGTGGAGTGGGAAACCGCATCGCCTCAAATGCATATGCCAAGCACGTCAATCCCTGGCTTACATACCGCCTCGTTATACTCCAAAATAAGCCTCCTTAGGGCATTGATGATAGCGTCTGTCAAGTTCTCCGTGAGGTTGAGTATCTCATCTAGAGTGCACTTGACTTCATAGATGACTGAGTAAGGTTCAGTAAACAAATGGAGAAAGGTCTTCTGATGAAAAGGACGTACTCGGTCCAAGAATGGGACCCAACCCTGGGATGCCGTAAACGAGATCGGTGAAGCAACTGAGGACGTCCTTGTGGAAGTCGATTATATCCTTAAGGAGTGTTTCAATGCTATCTCTATTGTCGTAGTACGCGCGACCCTTGTCAGCGCTTAGCTGTTTGAGCGTCTTCTCGAAGCCACGGGAGTTAGTATTGAAGGCTGTGAGCTCAGAAGCACATTTCCGTTCGAATTCGGATGCGCTATGATGTCTTGACGTTGATGCTTGAGAAGAATAGGTCTCTGGGGTTATGTTCTTAGCCTTTCACTGTAAAGGGAGAGAGGAGAGCGTACTTAGGTTTTGAGCATTATTGCGCGCCTTTGAATGCCAGCTACTCAAGATACTGATTTGATCCACAACAGTGTTGACATTGATATCACCACTACGACCGTGCACACCTGCGTATACGCCTGAATCTGCATGGGTGGAGCGAGAACGTGGGTGGAGCGAGGCATCCGCAGAGTTCTCAAGAAAGTTATGAGGCGCAGCGGCCTTGATTTTTGGGTCTTTGGACTTGGGTGCCCGAACTGGGCGTCTTGAGATATGATGCACGGTCATAGTCTGGGATAATAAGGAACGCGGTACGGGCTTCGCAAGTGCGGGTAACGGGAGAACCCGGGGGAATGCGATGAAGGCAATAGAGGCTGCGTGTGCGGCGACGAACAAAATCTGACAGAAGTGTTGCATACTTGGGATATAGCTCAACGGTGACTAGAGATGACGGGATGAATAGGTGGCGCGTCAAGCGCTAGTTAATGACAACAAATATCGCCTGAGAGGCGGTGAAAGTAGGAGATAAGAGGAAGGAAAAAGATGGAATATGAACAACTGCAAATGCAGCGACTTAAATGGTGTATTTGTCCCTCGACCAAATAAACACCGCGTCCGACGCGTTTAGTCATGTGACACTAAAAGACAGGGAATAACACCTCCAGCAGGTCTTTTGTCTAGTATCGTTTTTCAGTCGTTTATATAGTATACTGTAATACTAGATTAAACGACTCGATTCGAATTAATCGACTGTAATACACGGACTTCACAGCGCGCGCGCGAATTGGCGTGAATCGTCATCAATCCGCTTATGTCACATTGTGAGTTCTTGACGGCAGCTGCTGTTACCGTTTCTCCCTGAATATGCGCCCATTGACCCAAGATGAAAGTAAGGCCGTGTTCGAAAAACTTGCCAACTACATCGTGCGTTGCTTCTCGCTCCATATGGCCGTTCCGCCCTTACTGTCTGGCTGTCCAAGGGAAAAAACCTTGTCCATCTAGTGGACAGACAAGACGAGGCACACTGTTTTCGCTTGCACAAAGGTCGCGTTTACTATGTCTCTGAAGCCTCGATGAAACTCGGCATCTCTGTGGCTCGACCTAACCTTGTCAGCATGGGCACCTGTCTTGGAAAGTTCAGCAAGTCGGAAAAATTCAAACTGCACATAACCTCACTAGACTATCTCGCGCAATATGCCAAATACAAAGTAAGCGAAGCTTCTGTTCTTACCGCCTCATATCTGAAACTACGAAAATCGAGGTATGGATCAAACCGAATGGCGAAATGCCCTTTCTGTATGGCAATCACATCCTCAAGGCACATTTAGGCCGTATTACCGAGGACACCCCTGAGCATCAGGGTGTCGTCGTTTATAGCATGAATGATGTCCCATTGGTAAATGAACTTTGATACGCCGCAACTTGTTTCAATGTTTGTCTGTGCAGGGATTCGGAGTCACTTCAAGATCAACAGTCGATACGCGAAAATTGGACCCAACGGCAATCGTTGTATTTCATCAAGCGTATGTTATTTTAGTTATTAGCTTCTCTTTTATTCCTCAAAGATTTCCAGGGATGTCGGAGAGTACCTCCGTGACGAGGTAAACACAAAATGAGTGACATCTAATTGATAGACTCACCTTGATTGTCAGGACACGTTATTCTGAGTTGTAATTAGAGTATCCTTAAGATCACGTGATATGTACATGTTGCCACGGCATGCGGATTGAACTTGACGCTGGCCCGTTTCTCTCCATGACATCTAACGAGGAGGATTTCTGTCAAAAGTGGATAGACCTCTCTGATGATCACCTTGAATCCTCGACCATTGATGACACACTCAGTCCCATAACAGACGACCTCTGGGTTGTCGCGGCGATTGCAGACAGAATCATTGACAACTCAACTCTATTAACCGACCTCCTTGGAGTAGCACTCAAGAGATCTGAAGGCACAGTAGAACGATTACGGGCCTCCTTTGTGTTGCAAGATGCCCACGAGACATCTGACTTTGGCGGTCAGAGCCCATCGTCTGTCGACGACGACATGGTGTCCTACTTCTGTGAGAACCCATCTGATTCTCGCATGTGCCTACTTCGGTCCCTTCTCTTGGACAGAAAAGACAGGCTTGTTACATTTTCGGAGATGTTCGCAGCGACTGTAGAGGCACCCGCTGAATCCGACAACCCAGAGTGGGATGACCCGTGGCTTGATACTGCGGACATCGAATCCGAGCAACAATCAGACCCTGGCGCTCCTCCACTACCTTTATCCGCGTTCCTCACTCAAACTCTCGTAAACTCGGCCCATCTACTTGCCGCGAGGGGATCAGTTGGACCCCTTCGGGTCTTATTCAAGCGACATGGTTCTGCTCTCTGGCCTTTCCGCCTCTCCATCCTCGCTTGCATCCCCGACCATGTCCCCCCTTCGCTTTACCAGGACATTCTCCCCAAGCTTGATACTTCTCGCGATATGGAGCATCGATCACGTGCGGAAGCGTGGAGACAGGAAACGGATTGGACTGAGCACCCAAGAGTACAAGCCGCCCTGCTTACCTCCGGTCATCCCACCCCGCAAACCCAAGTCCTCATAGATCAAGCTTCCCAACCAATGTCATCGCAGGAGCTTTCCGCCTGGTACCAGCAGCGCGCGCGTTCTATCCTCACCTCGACCGGCGTGGTGGACACCGCTCTTTTGATGGTACAGCACGCCACCTCACAGGGCGTACCGGGGCTCGATGAGCTTGGAGAAGATCTCAGTCTTCTCTCTCGCCTTGTTTATGATGCCCAAGCAGCCGCAAAAGATGGTCCCGAGGAAGACTGGACGCTCGAACGGTGGAAGAGCATGGATTCGTTGGCTGTCGTTCGCGCAATGCTTGCTGTCTCCACTCCTGAATCATTAATCGCCGATATTCGAAAGTCCGTATTACCGTACCTCTTCGTACTGGAGTCACGCGCCGAGCGCGCCGGCAACTCCTCTCCGGGCATTTCACTGCAACTGCTCAGCGACTTCATCCTTGGGGCCCCATTGGAGATGGTGGCTCGCATTTTTGAAGAATCCAAACCCACGTTACCGCCGGGTCAGCGCTTGATCTCAGATGATGAAACTATGGCGCGACTTGCTCTTGCCCGCTTGTATGGCAGCGACAGCCTGGGCGAGTGGCACGTCATGAGCCAAATCTTTGAATGTCTTCCAGCCTGGAACGAAGCCTCTGGTGATGATGACGGGGATGAGGTAGAAACGACTATCGCATCGCTAGGATCTTTTGTGACACCCACAACGGCTCGACCCAAGTGCACACCCTCTGATCTATTCCTATTTTTTCGACCGCTACCATTGCCATCACTATCCCATGCCTTGGATATCTTGGACGTCCATCTGGAGTCTGGGGAAATTCTCTCGAGATGGGACGCACCTGCTCCGTTGCGTTGGTTTTTGCAAAGCACTAACGACAGAAGCAGCCAACGCGCGAGGGCTGTTCGCATAGCTCGGCAGGTCGGTGCAACCCATGCATTGCGTAGTCAGGATGATTGGGAGTGGCTATTGGAGGACATGTTGAAGTTGTCTCGTACCAACGATAACGGTCTACGAAGCGCTTTTGGACTTCTATCGCAAGCCGACATCCTCAGTATTTTTCTCAGTGGCCTTCTTAGTACTGGGCGCAAGTGTCCTCACTTTTGTTATTGATCCGTTGTCTGACGCATGCCCATGCAGAATTGCAGATCGCCGAGAGTCTACTGCAGTCGAAAAAGTCAACGCTGTCATTAGATGATCGCGCGGTAGAGGACATATGCTTGACGTCCTCTCGAGAATTTTACGACAATGCTAGTTCAGGAAACTACACCTTTGGCGATATGAAGCTAGCTTACGACTGGTGTGTAAATACCCCTTTTTCTTCTGCAGCGCTTGCCCAGCTTTATCTTCCAGCTTGTCGATTCCGGCGCATTCCGAGACAGTCATTCGTGAACAAGAGTTCATCGAGGCAACGTCTCGTATCACATCATTCAATGTGGAGAGTCGCCCTGGTGTTCCTTTAACGCCAATTGAGATTCGTCTCACCAAGGACCGTCTCTCGCTGATCTCTCGCGTGCTATCGAGCAACAGTGACGCATACAAATACAAAGAAGTTATTCTGGAACTCGTCGACAAACTCGGTTTTCGCGGCGATGTTGTTGCCCGGGTGAAAACCCTGGCCATGATTGCGGACACTGCTCTTCAGGCAGAGGATTTCGCGCAGGCCTTTGAAACTAGCGAGGCCATGATCAACACGGTATCACAGCTATGCCAATCGCCAGATATATCGGAAGCACAGCTGGGAGACGCCAAAGAAGTTTGCTGGGTGTCCTGTTTCCAACTCGGGCGTCAAACCGAATTCCCCGACGTACCCAAAAAGCTCCGCCTTTTGGGCCACGCGCTCGAATTCTGCCCCGCGGACCGACTCCCGGAGATCCTTGCGGCCTGGCGTCGCCTCGAGAAGGAGGACATCGCCGCCCAGCAGCACACCTCCGACGAGGACAAGGATAGACCTTCTCCTCCCACTCTTCGATACGGCCGCGCCGGCGCTGCTTCCCGACAGGTTCATCAGTCGGGTACTCTTGTGCCGACCCTCGCGTCCAGGTTGCAGAATATCCACCTCCCCGCTTCTCCTCTTTCTCCTCTCGTGATGGCAGACGGTGCGGCCATCGCGGACACCTTCAGCCGGGTCGCTTCCAAGTTTCCGTTCGCCAAGAGTCGCCCGCAAGCGCATGCAGACCAGCCAGAGGGTGATGTTGATGATGGACCAGACAGCTCCCGTGGGGACGGTGCTGGTTGGCCTTCGTTGGATCGCGAAGAAGTTTCTGCGCAGGCATCTAGGGCGTTGCAGAGGGGTATCGGGTGGCTCATTGGTGCGGACGAGTAGTTAGTTTTTTATTATTAGGACTTGTTCACGCTTGCAATGTCATATTTAAGTATGATCGGCGACCGCCTCAAAACATCTTTACGAATCGCGCGCGAACCTGCATTCGTATAGCGAGCCACAAACTTGAATAGATCCAACGAAGACACTGTCATTAAAAAAGACTAAGTTATCACCACTTTGTTGGAGGCTTTAGCTCCAAAGTGGAGAAATACAAGCCACGATTTCGCATCAGAGGAAGAGGGGTGAACACAATGATACACGAAATTCACTTTGTACAGTGCTTGGTACAAAACAGGTTGAAGAACAAGGAGGGTGGTTGCAACACGGGATAGGTGTCAAGGTAGGGAGGATAAAAATGTGTGAACATCGAAATATCAAATAACGATAACAATAGATTGTGCCAATTTGCGGCTTGTGTGGCGAAGAGGGCCGAATAAAAAAGCGATATCTAATAGATCAGGTGGCTGCACCAAATCGCGTACCGACGCCTGTACGCGCCCGTGGGCGATCAACGACACCAGGTCGTGATACAGCAGGTGGTCTCGGGGCTTCGCCTGCGCCCCTCTCCAGTTCACCATCGCGACCGCAAAGGAGACACCGCTCCCCACGCATTTCCTTGATCCGCGTATCGTCGATTTCCGCCCGCAGATCGCGGATCTGCCCCTCGAGCTCCCATATCTGATGTTGCCATGCCTTGCGGGTGGACTTTATCTGCTCTTGCAGCTGCTGGATGATCAGGTAGGGGTCGTCGTCACATGCTACTAGCTTCTCGTCGAAAGAACGCTGTGCAGAGGCTGGACTCCGAGGCGAATGAGCGGTGGCGGTGCTCGAGGTGTCGGGTTGTGCACTCGTAGGGGAAGAATCAGTGGACACGATATGATCAGCGAAATGGGCGCTGAAGACGGTGGAGATCGGACGAAGGCGAAGCTCGGGGAACGCCGCAGTTGAAGGAGGTGCGCTGGCAGGACTCGTCCCAAGGCCTGTGTAAGTCTCTGAAAGTAGGGTAGAGGTGCTCCTTCCGGGATGTGCAGACCTTGGATATATGCCATTGGGAGGCGCAAGGGTGAGAGCGTGGGTATCATGTGTGACGATGGACAAGGGGGGGCCGTGCCGTTTGATGCTTTCTCGGGGCTGGTGGTCTTCCGTTGGACCACCACCCCCACCGTCGCTCCTGATAATACCATCGAATTGAAGTGGGCTATGGGGCAACGAAGGGGCAAGGGTGGGCACAGGTACTCGAGCACTAGGGATCTTTGGAGTGCGCGGTAGTGAGGAAGGAGCAACGGGTGGCAATGGAGGTGGGGACTGTGATGGTGGCTTGTCCTTGTCTTTCCCGTTAAACAACCTCATGAACCCAGATCTCTTCTGTTTCAGACTACGAGGGAGAGGCCCTGTGTTACCCACTGACGTTACCAGGTTATCCTCGTGGCTTGGATGGGGCAAAGGCACTGGGTTACTGATGGGGGTCTTGACCTTGGAGCCTGCACTCGCTGTGCGTGTTCGTAACCTCACCGCGTTACTAGGGACGGGCGCCGTTGGATTGTTACGTGATGGAGGCTCGCTTTGGAGGAAAGGCGCCTCGGGTATGGCCTGAGTGTGCGTCCGCGAGCGTTCTCGTGCCTGCGCTTGTGCTTCCTGCAGAGATATCAAGTTGAAAGTAGGCGAGACGGCCAGCTCAGTCCAGCCTGGAACTTGGCCGGGTAAAGGGGGTGGGCCTTTGTCTTGACTGGCCTGTGCCCCTCCGTTCTGTCCAGGAGATATGGTCAATGGGTTGGAAATGACCTTCCCTTGAACGCTACCAACCACTTTCTTCAGATGCACGTCTGCATGGTAATCCGTAACCGATGACATAGAGGTATCGGGGGTCAAGGTGGACGAGCTCTGAGTAACCACTGATTCTGACATAGTGCCAATTGAATCGCTAGGAATGACCATACGTCTACCGAAAGTCGACGCAGGAAGGAAAGAGGTAGCTGTGTGTACTACAGGACCGGCGTCGAATGCGTGCTCGGGATTCGCGTACGGATGAACAAAGTCGGAAGGTCCCCGCAACGATAGTGGTGATATCGGTCGTGACGGGCCCGTTGTGTCGGTCGGACTGAACGTGCTCGAATATGTGGATGGAGCAGGCGAAGTCGACCGGGTCGGAACCGGCGGTGTAATGGAAGAAACAGGAAAGAGGCCAGGACTGACATGTGATGGTGGGGGTGCGGATGTATCTGGGGCTACAGGACTCGACACTGTTCTTGCGCGACCACGAGAGAAAACCAACCCCGGTCGTGACGGTCGCGATGACGAGGGTGTAGCTGGGAACGCCGAAGGCGGTGGCATTGCTGCTTGTGGACGCGCGCTAGACATGGCGCTAGATACACCTCAGTAAATTTGCCCATAGAGGCAATTCGGAGCAGACAGACTCACGGGATGGTACTGTGAACTGCCTGGTTATCGACAGGAGCCTTGTCTCGGGTGCAGTTCACAGGACGCAAAGATTCGATGCTTGGACGGGCGGATGATGTGGACTTTACGGGTGCGACCCGACCAAAACTTTTCATAAATCCTTCACCTCGGGTTTTACTTCTACCACGCTTAGAGACTAATGAGCGGGCGTCGTCCTCTTGTTCTCCTTCTTCCTTGATGGAGTCTTCTGTTTCCCAGGGAGCCGGGGAATGGAAACGCATTGTCGGGCCAAGGAAGCTCATCCGAGGGTCGGGATCTTCGTCTTCGGAGGGTATTGACTCTGGGGAGTGACTTCTTTCTGTACGTGCATCTATGGTTGGGTCTGCTCCGTGTGCACCGAGGGCGTGCTTACCGATTGGAGAAGCAGCAAAAGTCCTCACTGCCTCTAATGAGGGCCGTCCATATTGAGGAGGGATAGAAAAGTCAAACTGGGACGAACTTGAGTCGAGATGTGGTGGTCGCGGGGAGAAATGAGCGTGACTGTAGACAGACGAAGAGTCTGAGAACTCTGTGAGGGAGGGAAATCTAGCGTGGTGGGCGTCCCCGCGTGCTGCTCGTTGATCCAGGAGACGACGGAGGTTGTCGTCCTGGGCGGGCGACGGCGAGTACATCAAAAACTGGGCGAAAAGAACGTGAGTCACCGCGGATGAGACAGCGGGCGGAAGGGTCTGACCCTCGTTCGTTCAGTTCGCTCACTGGTACGCTTACGGGTGCTCGGCAACATCCCATCCCATCCCTGACATGGACCACAACATGATTCCAATTGCGGGTTCATCCCATGGCAGAGTCTCTGGTAAACCTTGGAAATCCCAAAAAACTGCTACAGCGTACGTCCTACACATATTATCTTCGTCCTTCTGCCTGTCATATCTACCATCGTTCCACTTCAGCCGCTCCCATCTGCCGCCCGCCCTCAAATCTAAGAGCTTCAGCGATAGGATGGAAAAGGCCACCAAAGCTCTGGCTATCAAAAAACTGCAAGCGGAGCTAAAGGAGGAGAAGGAAGCTGAAATTCAGCGGTGCGAGAGCCTCTAGACTCCCTTTCTGTACACATCTGACCCTCCTTGGTAGGAGACGCGAAGTGACGCTCGAGCGAAGAAAAGCCGCCGAAGAACGGAAACGGGCGGAGGAGCTCAAATCTCAGGTAAAGCGAACCTGGTTGTTGTCTCCAAAACCAATTCACACCTTGTATGTAGCTTGGTTCGAGGAAGGCTGCGCGATTACGACGGAGGGCCGGCCGTACGAAGAAGGTGGTGCATTGATATTTTCGACCGTGTAGGCCAAAATGGGAGGTCTGATGTTGTTTGTTGTGATAACACCAAGTCGTCCAGTACCCTCGAAAAGTTATTCTTACCCAGAGCGGTATCGTATCATCAACTACCCGAGAATCGGACGTGACACAAGGGAATCCCTTTTTCCATTAAGTAGTGTATGCAGCGAGTAATATATGAAGCAGATGCGATGCAACCCTCCTACACCTCCCAAGTGGTATCCGACTCGGCTTTGGTAAATGGCTTTTCGAGTCCTGCAATGACACTTTCACACAGCGGGCAAGCACTGGCGAGGATATCTTCCAACTCCGACCTCAGCTTCTCGAGTCGCTTTCCGGTGTCGGTGTTCGCTAGCATGTTCCTCTGCCCACCACCAATGCCTGGTATCCACCCCGCGGGTGATGTTATCACCGTTACAAGTGCGTCCGGCATGATGAGATCGCGTAGGCGATCTCCCGCGGAGAGTAGATTCCGCCCTATTGAGTTGGCTTGACGATGGCCATTTTGTGCAGTGACCGCAAAGTTTGGTGCTCTCTGTATCCCAGATTGCCGTATGACCGCCCCATTATCAATCAGTATGCCGTCGCCTCGATCGAGCAGAGTGGCCTTTCCCTTGACGATTTCATCCTGAAGGGTAAGTAATCGCCGGAGAGCGTGTGCCGGGAGATATTCCTTTGTCTAAAAATAGTTAAGATGTAGAGAAGTCAGCGCTCAGTAATTAGGCACTCACCAGACCAACGAGACAGTCAGCATGGAAGGTATGGTGGCACGGAAAGACGTAAAATTGTCGTGTTAAGATGGCGAATGAGCACACTGAGCATTTCTCTCCAGCGTCGACGGTAATAAAGCGGTTCTTCAACCCAGTGATGTACTCTTTCATGGATTCCGCGCTACGTGTTGCGTCATCCATCTCATTTTTGAGAGATTCGATCTGGGCCGAGTAGGACTCTAATGCGTTGGCTATCTCGTCTTTGAAGTCATCGATGACCACGAAGTCGGGGAAGAAGGGAAGGATATCCTCAATCTTGAGTAGGTCGGTGCTCTCTAAGAAGCGCATGGCCCTGAACAAATCGTGAACGAAAGATCGAACCCAGGGGCTGTCCTCATACTCACATCTTGATGTCCTTCTTGTCTTGGACGACAAATTTTGCAATCTTCAACCAGAGCTTCTTCCGCAAATGTGGGTCATCCTCAGGCTTGTCAGCATTGAGTTTTGCAAGCTCCAGGTCACCCTTTTCCAGGGCGAGATCGATGCTACTCTCCCACAAACCCATCTGCGAATAGATATGCACACAAGGTTGAACCCGGCCACTCTCGCTACACAGGCGCAAGGCATAGTCCAGATCGTAGTAAGGCTTTCCTGTGAGGGGATCTACGGGAGCAGTCGCCAGGAAACGTAGCAGAGGGCCGTCATCATCGGGAGATCCTACTGCCGGCGATGCGTAAAGAGTAATGACCAGATTGTGTAACGTGGAAGACGTGTTGGACTGTTCGAAAATGACATGATTTAGATAGCGAGTAGCCTGATTGGGTGAGAGTGGGTCACGCGGCGCCAGCTGGAATTGCAGAAGAGCAGGAACGAGACGCAGTGGGTCGAGAGAAGGTTGGCGTATCCAGGAGTCCACTGTCTCACGCGGGGCATTTCTCATCAGAACCGGTCCGAATTGATAATACAACTCCAGGTTTGATTGCCGGCTGATGGTGTCGATTGCTTTGACCCAGTCCTCGTCAAGAATCCAGTGTTCGACAACACGTTCAGAGTGGCCGATCAACGTTGCGTAGAATAGGTACATGTCTGTGCGACCATGACTTTGTATCAGTTCATATATTGTGTCGGGTTCGAGGTCATCCTGCGCAAGTCAACTTGGGACCAAATCGAGCCGAGTCATCAATAAAGAACCAACTTTATGGGACTCTAGGAATCGTCGAACGTCCTCTTCGAAAATCGAGCGTTCTATCCTCACGTTCTCAACATCGTACAGAGCCGATGATGATGCGATGTGGTCGTCCAGTTCATCACATTTGCTCAGGTAGAATTCAACAAGCCATGTTGCGAGCATCATCCTCTGCGTTAAATCCTGCTCCCTTTGTGAGCTTTGACAAAAATCGAGACAGTTGGTTAACACAGACCGACTTGCGTGTTTGCTCAAGCCGCAGCATCAAGTACGATCTTAACGCATCGCGCTCATTGACATCCAAGAACTTCAACACGACATCCTCGAATGGAACTGAGCATCGAGCAAAGGTCTGCGCTGCAGGAAAGTACCGCTTGGCCTCGAGCAAAGCGTGCGCATGTGAAGAGGATATGAGATCTCTCTGTTCTGCGGTCTGTTCTCCCGCTATGTCAGGACGGAGTTGGAAACGACCACGTGGTGATCCTTGCCTTTGCATATTTGAGCGCGACGTCAAAGTTCTCTTTCTGGAGGTTGATCTTCCACACATCACGGTCTTCGTTCCCGACAATGAGCTCGAAAAGAGACTGGTCGGTGTAGACCCAGTATGTCTTACGCATGGGATCTGCAGTAAGTGCCCGGGCTGTCTCGCCGTATTTCTGTGAACCGCCAAAAATCAGCTTGAGACGGAATCATAAAAACAGTATGCTCACGAGCGGAAGAACCTCCTCGTATGCTAGACCCTCGTTCAATAGGGATATCGCTGCTATTCGATCACTATAAAGTAACACGAGGTGAAACTCCGTAAGGGCCATAGATATGGGAAATTGCGGTGGAGATTCATCTGAGAGACCCGGAGACACAGGAAACGATGGATACTGGAATAACTGGGCCCCATCGATGAAGTCATCAGTCGTCGATTGGAAGTTTAGTGTCCCATGATAGATCCCAGGACCTTGGGTTCGTGAGCACCTATGAAAGCCATGAGGATGGAGACCTACTCGTCATCCAAGCTATCTCTTTGGGTAGTGATTGTGACTGCCCACTGTTTGGTGTATAGTAATGTAACTCAGAATGTCGGATGTTGCCAGGGAGTTCAGATATTTCTTTGCACTGTCAGCTGAAAATTACGGGCGAAAGGGACTGACGCACTCGGTGCTGTTTCCCGATAAGCGGCAAAGAGTGTAGCAAATACTCGGCCCCCCTCATCTGAACGACGAGGGAGCGCGCCAGTGAACTGATAGATCCGTGAAGTAGTGATCACTACGACGAGTGCCCTTTTGGGATCTACTGAAGGAAAAGAGTCGAAATTGATGCCCGTGATGGCTTGTCGCTCCGGAAGAGTAAAAACGGCATTCACATGTCTTTCGTAAGACTTGAAAAAGTCTTCCTCAGCATCCAAGATGGCCTCGTAGATAGTGCCGTTCCTAGCTCCGATCAGGATTTCCCGCGTGGAAGTCAAATTGGAAGAAGAGAGTAAAGCTGCTTTATTCCAAGCTACAGACTCAATGATCATCTTGAAAGTCTTCAATTGCTTGAGCTTCTTCCAGCCTCTGAACAAATACCAGTTCTCGCCTTCGAGGGAGGTTATTATAAGATGACGCCCCGAGGGGTCCATGAACAATTTGTAGATTGAGAATTCTGCTGGTTTACGAGGGACGGGGATTTTGACGACTTGGTCTGCGTGTGCCAGCTCAATGAGCACAATAACATTGGAGGACAACCCCATGGCTAGGACGTCCGAAGCAACTACAAGCGAGACGAGTGGTGCTGGAAGTGAGTACTGGACCCGACCTAGGTCAAATATTGGTGCAAGGACTTTGATTGGACCAGTACGTTGATCGTCGCTCTGTGGACAAGAGAGTCAGGCGAAGGGTAAGTAGTAACTCTGGGGACATACGCCTCCCAATTCGTTTTCTCGCGCATTTTGCTGGTCATATGGGGAAGGTTCGAACCCTTCATAACGCATGGGGGGTGGGGCTCCTGCTCCATGTACGACACCACCGGTGGCTGTCGCAGCGTGCTCGACGTCTATAAGTCGCATCGCTTGGGTTCCATGTCATCGACGTCTTGAACGCAAGACTCACAGTCATCGAACATCGTGATTTTCGACTTGAAAGTTCCTGACTCTACGACTTGAGCTTGAATCTTCGACGCTGCGCATGTACCACACGTGACGCGTGACTGGGTGTCGTAATTGACGCGCTGCGCGTATTACGCGTCGACGACTACAGCAGCCTGAATCAGAAATACATAGCTCCTAAAACAACTAGTAACAGAACCCAAGAGTACATGTTTATAGACAGGCTACCATACGGATCGTCCCCGAAGCCCGAAAGAACACGCGGGAGCACCACTCTAACCCATCACCTTGCCAAACAAAGTAAGGCAGGTAGGTTGCTAGAAAGACAATTAAAGCGAGGCATACACAACCTTCCGATTTAATAGACTCTGGCTGTGTGTGTGTTTGTTTGGGGGGAGGGGGGGTAAAGAATAGGGATACATAAACCGGACAAGGACAGCAAATGCGAATGTAGAAATGCGTTGGTAGCGATCGAGAGCGATGAATTGAACGGCTCAGACTTCTCCACCGTTGGTCTTCCTTCTCTTCCTGACTGGCGGATGGAGACTCGGGGAATTCTGACACTCGCTGTCATAGTCAGCCAGGTCGAGTTCGAGATCCTTCAAAGTTGAGCGCGCTCTAAGGACAGGTGAGGACATTAGCATTGAGTCAATCTCACAGTCATCTTCAGCGTCAGCAGCTCCTTGCTTCAAGGAGAAGGCCTCCAAAAGGCCAAGACCTATAGTCTGATCCCGGGAGAACAACTCGCGATTCAATGTCGACTTCACAAGGTTATCGTCGCTGGTGTAACTCCTCCTGACCACGGGACTGTCTGCGTTGGGGCTTGAGAGGGGAGTAGGAACCATGCGCCAGGAAAAAGGCTTCACCGAGTCCCCGGCTGTCCCGTGGAGACTCCCAAACGGATCCTCACTCGTTGGAGATGCGATGCGAGCCCCACTCATCTTTGTTCGAGCATAAGCGAACATGGCCGTTTTCGGGCCTCGGGGAGTGCGACGACCCCCGAAACGTATCAGCGGTGATTCTTCAGTTGGACGAGGACGGTCAAGATTGAGGCGCTCGGTGATGGGAGTGGGTAAAGAACTGGAAAGAAACAACCTGCGAGGGGTTGGCTTTGCGGCACTCCTTCCTAGATCTTTCTTGCCGAGGATGACTACGCCAGGCGTGTTGAATGAACTAGACTTGCCGTCGCGCGGCGCAATCATCACAGGGCTCACATCTATGGCCAATGGTGCTGATACAGCTCCAGACGGACTGGCCTGCTCACGCATGATCATGCCTAATGAAACGTCCACGGAAGTGAAATGAAGAGGATGACTGGGGCTAGGAAAGCGCCATGGTTGATCAGAAGGAAGTCGTGGGGGTGAATGGCGAAAGGATGGTGTGGTAAGGGGATTGTAGGGTGATATAGGAATAACAGGCCGAGGTGGTGAAGGAGAGGCTTGACGTGGCGCTGATGGAACAATTTCTGGTGTAATAGAGCGCGGAGAGTTTGGAGGGGGTGTAGGACTGCCTCGAGAATCCGCATTGGACAGTGTTGGCTGGGACAAGTCGAGCGCCGGTTCAAGGACAGGGAATTCTCCTTGAGGGAGTCGAGGAGCAGACGGAACAGGAATGTCAGAGTCCAGATCAGAGTCATTGTCATTCTTCCTATCTGACAAGGCGGATGTACTCGCTGAGGCAGCAGGTCGAAGAGACCGCAGCCTGGATTTTGTAGCTTGGGTATCGTCAACAGAGCCGCTACGTTTGGAGACGGATAGATTCTCTTTCTCTTGACTGCCTTTTGCATATGGTACATTAGCGACCTTGAGATCTATCTTGATACAAAGTACGACACATGCGATTACCTTTTTTTGATCGTTCGACGTTTTCACGTCGGTTAGACATGGCAATCTTGTGCTTTTCAAATACGTGTCGCCTCCACATACTCTTCGCGTTAACGCCGGCATAGGTCCTCCTGCAGAACGTGCATCGAAGCCGGGGTTCTTCACCATCGGGCCAGCCCTCAGCACCACGTTCTTTCAAATCTTTCTTCTTCGCAGGACACCAACCCCGTGGAGGTTCGAGTTGAGGTGGATACGGAATAGCATTAGGATTAGATGTTTGCATTGAGATAAAGTCAGTGGAATCAAGAAACCAATCGGGATTCGTAGCCATGACAGAGTAAGTAAGGCCATCCGGGTATAGATGAGAGTCTGGAAAGTCGAAGAAAGGGGGGTGTATGAATACGGTATTCGGCTCGCCCGGCGTGGGATCCATTGGAGGGAGGGGATGTGTGAGCGAGTTATTGCGGGCTGGGGGCGGGGGTTTGGGGGGCGGAACTGCGGAAAGGTTAGGCTGATAAGGGCGAGGATGGAATGATGTGGCCGAAGTAGTGAAGAAATCAGGGGGTGGGGGAGAAGTGAGGCGACGCTTGAGACGATTTGGTTTGAGGTCTGACATCGTAAGAACAGGAACGGGTATCACTCAATGGAGGAGGTGCGCTGGCGGTAGGGGTGTCAATGTCAGTAAGCGGTAGCAATGGCAGTGGCAGTGTCAGGTCTTCTTATTTTCAATCGGAGTTGACACGCTTTCACGTAAAGCTACGCGTCCATCACGTGACCGTTCGGCTAACTTATAGCTATCACAAATTTAATTATGTATTTAAAATGCAAGCGATATGTATCTTATCATAAATAATCAGTCAAAATCAGCCAGTCGTTTCAATCGTAGTGGCAGCGCACCCAAGTATCGCGATCATCCCACCAAGTGGGGTCACTGGACCTAATACTCTGGACCTATCACCAACCATCCATTAATAACACACGTCCTGGTACCAGCCTACAAAGACGTAACATACCTCTCCTTATTGAAGACAAGGGCCATGATGCTGCTGGAAAAGACGAACCCTCCCAGGGCGATGGCCGGTCCCGCGAAACGGTGAGAAGAAAACCGTGGGTGCAAGGAAATCATGCACAACCCGAGACCATTGTAAATCTGGTTACAGGATAATACAGTTGGTAGGGTGTTATCAGGATGGAAATACATTGCGAAATGTTTACCGCGTAGTGGGCCGCAGTCCCAAAGGCCGATACTTGATCCGGAGTAATACCAGCTCTGGATTTGAGAGTATGGGTACCAAATGCACCCGCAATCATTCCGGCTGCGACTGGCAAGAAATAGGAAGATCAGTATGAACGGAATGGCCAATTAGGCAACAAACCAAATAGTGCACCCGTGCGCCACAACAGCGACGGACTCGGGAATGATCCTGAATAAGACCGAGGCGAAAGCAGCGGGGTCAGAAGCGAAGGTTCAGGCATATGTACTCGTAGCTGAGAACAAAGAGGCTTTGGCTGTTGTGAGACGAGTTACATGTGCCGTGAGGTGCCAGGTTCCCACACCGCCGACTCGGACTCTCCAACTGGCAGCGGCCCGGGCCAAAATTCGACGGTGCTGCCAGTGATCATCATATTGGCACACACTCTGACTTATCTAACGTGCACACTCTAAATCACTCAAGATGGGCAAAGCGCAGAAGAAAACGGGGAAAGGTCGGCTGGACAAGTACTATAAACTTGCAAAGTACGCTCCGGCGTCCTCTTGACTCACAACCTATTGACCTGGGGTATTCTACAGAGAGCAAGGGTACCGTGCACGCTCCGCATTCAAGCTGATCCAGCTGAATAAGAAATACTCTTTCCTGGAATCTGCGCGCTGTTGCATAGATCTTTGTGCCGCACCTGGAGGCTGGCTGCAAGTCGCAAGCAAAACAATGCCGGTGAACAGTGTCATCGTCGGTACAACGAATATCTTGTACTTATGAAACTTTTGCTAATAAGTGTTCCTCGATAGGCGTTGACTTGGTGTCTATCAAGCCAATTCCACGCGTCACTACTTTCGCCGCCGATATCACTACCGTTCACTGTCGCAACCTCCTTCGAAACGAGCTAAAAGACTGGAAGGCGGACGTCGTACTTCACGACGGCGCGCCAAACGTAGGGACTGCCTGGATACAAGACGCGTATTCTCAGTCGGAACTCGTTCTTATGAGTTTAAAACTTGCTGTGGAGTTCCTTATTAAAGGGGGAACATTTGTCACAAAGGTGTTTCGTAGTAGGGACTACAACAACCTCATCTGGGTTTTCAACCAGCTGTTCAGCAAAGTCGAGGCTACGAAACCCCCTTCCTCTAGGTACGCTTTCACATTCAACAACAGCATCTGTCGTATTGACTGATGCCTCACTAGGAATGTCTCTGCGGAGATATTTATTGTTTGTCGTGAATTTCTGGCTCCGAAAGCCATCGACCCGAAATTTCTCGATCCCAAACACGTGTTCAAAGACCTGGACGCTACCTTACCTCAAGGTACTGCTGCAAACAATGCCCAGGCAAACGTATTTCAACCCGAGAAGAGGCGAAGGCATCGTGAAGGATACAATGATAATGATTACACCCTATTCAAGCAAGTGGGCGTTGCAGAATTTATTCACGCCTCAGATCCTATCGCCGTTCTAGGGGCTGTGAACAAAATGACTTTTACCACAGAGGAAGAGAAATCGTGCGTCTAGTCGACTTCCTTAGGTCATCCGCTGACGTCCTCGCCGGTCAGCTGGGCTTTACTTCCTCTCACTTCGTCAGATGTCAAGGCCAACTTGGACGATCTGAAGGTCCTTGGGAAAGGCGACTTCAAAGTGTTGCTCAAATGGCGTACTGCCCTTAGAGAAGAGGTTTGTTGTTGAACTCTACACACCACACTTCGGTCAGAAATTTTCGTTCCTTTTCAGTTGGGCTTGGAAGTAAAATCGAAGCACGTGGAGGAACTCACCGAGGTTGCTGAAGTGGTCGATATTGTTGACGAAGACGAGCAAATACAGCAAGAGGTACGCAAGTATACCAGCTTTCCGTGATGCGATTTATTTAAGAGAGTCCGAAGTTGGAGCGACTCAATGCGGAGGCAGCGGGACGAGCAAAGCGGGAACGACGAAAGGCTAATGAAGTCAAGAGGAAGACAATCCAGAGAATGCAGCTACAAATGACCGCGCCACTGGACATTGGCCTCGAACAGACAGACGCGGGGCTCCGTCATGGTCAAGAGGACGTGTTTGATCTTGAATACGCGGAGCAAGCTTCAAGAAGGACAGGTTATCCCAGGACAGTTGACACGGACGAAGAAGGTGAGGAGCCCAATGAGAATTCGCAAGACAACAGCCCGGACGAAGGTGTCGTGGATACCAATGGGGAGCAAGATGATCGAGTGCAGGCATTAGAAAATGACTTGGACGGACTATACGAGACGTACAGGGAGAGACTTGCTGAACGAGACACAAAATTCAGAGTCCGTGAAGCAAGGCGGAACGACAAGCGACGCGAAGACTGGTCGGGTATCGGGAAAGGCGAAGCTCAGGACGAAACTGAGGAGGAGGATGAAGGCGGTGGTTGGAACGAGATGGAGCGGCTCAAGGCTAAGGGCGATGACTCGGACTCGTCGACGGATATAGAAGACGAGACGTCGTCGCCCCAGTTGGCCAAACGCAAGGGACCGGACCAGCAAGGCACGCCTCGGAAGAGGGCACGAATGCTAAGTTCTCTGGGAGAGCCCCAGATTGCATCCCACGCGGGAAAAAACACAGCCGTGTGGTTCAGCCAAGACATTTTCAAGGGACTTGATCGACCCAGCGAGGACGACACAGAATCTGATCCCTCAAAACAATCGCAGGACGATGAAGATGAAGTGAGCCCCTCCTTTATGCCATCGTTTTCGACGCTCATGCACTATCAGATGTCAGATGTCAGTGACTTGGACCCACATGACGGTCTCGAAGTTGTGCCCCTAGAACCAGATGACGCAGAGATGTGGGACGCCAGCAACGAAAACGAAGACGAACTGAAATCGTCTCAAATAAATAGTACTGTGTTCCTGGATCTTAGCTACCGCGGTTATTTGACCGACTATCTGACCAGAGTACGGCCTCCTCACAGCAGAGGCGGTGTCCCTCGCCCAGGATCTTGTGAACCGAAGAAAAACGAGAACGGAACTCGTCAACGACGGTTTCACGCGCTACTCCCTCAATTCGAAAGAGGGTCTCCCAAACTGGTTTCTGGACGATGAAGCAAAACATTTTATTCCCAACATCCCCATCACGAAGGAGGCCGTCCAGGCCCTGCGTGCCAAACAGCGCGCTCTGGACGCCCGACCTATCAAAAAGATAGCTGAAGCCAAAGCGCGGAAAAAGTTCAAGGCAGCTCAGCGTATCGAAAAAGCTTTGAAGAAAGCTGAAGGCGTCACAAACACAAACGACTTAACCGAGCGCGAGAAGGCACAACAAGTGGAGAAGCTCATGCGCAAAGGTTTGGCCAAAGGTAGAAAGAAAAAGGAGGTCAAGGTGGTCGTAGCAAAGGGGGTCCACAGAGGCCTCAAGGGTAGGCCAAAGGGCGTGAAGGGCCGCTATGTTATGGTTGACTCACGGATGAAAAAAGAAGTGCGTTATGGTCATTCCCTTGATGGAGCAGCATCTCACGCGTCATTCTGTAGGTTCGCGCGAAGAAGGAGAGAGAGAAAGAGAAAAAGAAACGCAAGCGTAACTAGACTTACTCTACTAAATCGTAGGTTACAGTATCGTGTTTTTCGTTTTGCAGGTATAAGATATCGAAAAATCAATTCAAGGATCTCATAGTCCGATACCATATTAATCGTCTCTCAGGTAATCAACCTAATGGAACGCAGAGTTTTTGAGACTGCTCCTTGCCGTCAACCGATCACACTTGTCGAGAAAAGCGTTCCACGTTTGTGGTGAACCCAGATTATCGGACGAGACCTTTGACCAAAGGCGGGGAGCGATCAGGAGCGGGGACTCAACCAAGGTAGAATGATCTTACCGCACAAACTGCGGTGCTGTAACCGCTTTCAAGATCGAGCATGCTTTCGGACGTGACCGTAATATCTTTAGATGGGGCCGAAGATAATGACTCTGCACTTTGCCGAACGCTGGCGTTAGTCGCAAGAACATATTCACGGTCGTCATGGGATACAACAAGGGGAGGTACTGGCTGCGTGAGGTCCGGATCGCTGCAAGTCAAACTACCAAGAGTCAGTATCTCCGTAGTGCAGGCTACTGTGACACGCACAACTTCTGAAGGCCATCCAAGTAGTTCATTAGTTCGCCAGGTTGTTGACTCGAAGGAAGGGGGCTCATATCCGAGACGTTGAGGCGGAGGTCCATATAACTGAGGTACGAATATTAGGGCGACACCAGGAGTCATGGTGTGGGTCGTACCGATCAGGCATCAATAAGTCCACATTAGCAGAGGTGCCGCTCCAGAACACCGCGTTCGTGAGAACGCTTCGATCGGAAAGTCCCACCGGAAGTTGTACTTGCTTATGGTCAATCAATGGGACCTCGATCTGAATGAACTTTGTTGTTGCGGAATGTCTACTGTCTTGTTCTAAGACAGGAGAACAACGATAAACCAATCGATGGAGAACCCTCTGTTGTGAGGGAAGTGCCTTAACGAGCTCTAGTGGGAGACTGCACGGGGTGAAATAGATATAACAAAAGACGTTCATGCTTCCCACCTCGGAGAAAACGCGGCCGACGTCCGTTGCGCGGCGACCCACGAACACGTATCCGTGTAGGTCAAACCCCCTGTATGTGGAGGCTTCAAGGAAGTCTGCTCATCGACTCGGGAGACCGGGAAAAGAATATGTCCTGAGCTAATGGTTGTTTAGTAGGCGATACAATAGCTCAATGTCGACACCTACAAGGCAGATACAAGCCTCCTGGTTCCACCGGAAGTAATGTTACCCAGAAGCCGATGTTGGAGATCGATCTCAGCCCTGAAGGTACCGTACGCTAAGGAAGTCGATGAACTACATGTGAAACGTACGCACCCGTCCATCGAGAAGAGACTACCTTGTGAGTGTGCAAGCCCACTCATGTCAAGGCTCTGTGAGCGAGTATCCCCCAACCAGTCTCCCACTCGGCGCCATCGAAGGAAAGTACTCGATCTCGTCATCGTAGGCAACGAACGAGGTCCTGAAAATGGGTACAAAGAATACGCAAGAGGCGCCGCTGTTGGCGTGCGCAACTCCTTATGATGTATCTGTTGTGCGAGAAGCTCGGAGGCCTCTGCCTGCCATAGTAGCGTCAGTGAACTGTCCTGAATGCGAAATCACGTACTAACTTGGTAATTTATTCTTATTGCCAGTCTCTTAGCTAACATGATATTCGAGGGGTGCTTGGCTCGGACGCGTAACTTGTAAGGTTAGTATATTGTAGCCCAGTGATAGACATGTCCTTACCTTCTGGTCTTCGGTTTTCTCCACAAAAGCTCCAGAGAGGCGCGAAATGCTGTGAAAAGCTTCCTGTGGGACAGGATGTTTAGATGGTGTATCGAAGGTCTCCTCCACGATGCCCTACCAGTCGGTAAGTATATTGCATAATAGTAACACGGTGGACTCAACCCACCTTTCGAACGTGGTCAATATGTTCTTCAGCTCCCGTAACCGAGTCACGGCTTCCCTCCAGATACAAGGAGAGGGGACTACGTTTCACAGAGGCGTACACATTGTATTCCCTCGACAATTGAGACAAGTCGGAACCATCTCGAGGCAGCATTAGATAAAACCGTATGGAAGACGTGTAGACGTACTTTTTCCCAGAAGGATGAAGAGCTCACTTGGGCTGAGTGCCAATACTAGGAATAGTGAGAGAGAGCAATAAGGGTCACAGTGCACCTACCCAAGGAAGTCACTTCAGCACGACCGCTCCGCGCACGTTTGAGCTCTCTGAGGGAAGGCCACTGCCACGCTTTCTCTACGATAGCTTCGGCGTATGAGACTTTCCTCCTTATTGAGCCGAGCGACAAGCCATACTGCTGAGTGAAGGACCGTAGCTGATCATTACTGAAAGAACGGCAGATACTGTCCAGAAGGGCACCATAAACCACCGTGTATTCCTTCGAGTGCGGGTCCGGGTGTTCTAGGGGCTTAAGTCGCTCTAAGTCGCGTAAACTCGGGGTGACGCCATCGGTAAGAAGGGATAATAGATAGGATTCGGTTTTGCTGGACTCTAAAGACCGGCTAGGATGACCCAAGTCGTCGGTTCCCCGACCGGTGCTACCCTGAGCGGATATGGGTTGTGAAGCCTTGTTATGATCATCTGGCCGCGTATCAAATGCACACGAGTTTGACACTGTAGTAGCAAACGGAGTGCCACGTAAGATACGATACGAAGAGGGTGCGACACGGCGGAGGGAGGGTAGTGACATTTGACTCGGATGTGGTGTTGAACGAGTTACCCGGACCGCCGTGAACGCGTGAACACTACAGTAGGCGCTGCGGACATGATTAAATGACCGACCCCTTGGCCGACCCACTGCCAGTTACGATGGAAGGCTCTCATCCAATTAAATCACTGTCCTCATCCTCTCCCACTGCTCCTTCCCAACCGTTTCTTTTCAAGTATTCCATGAAACGCGCATCCTCATCAGCGAGGTCCACCCCAGTCATATCTGGAACGAAGAAGTAAGTAACGAGAACTCCCGCGGCACTGCCAATTGCAGCGATGATAAATGTCCATCTAAACAGCACACATGTAAATCAGTTGTCCATTGAGTAATCTCAGACTTACTTCGCCCCTAGGTGTTTCTGAATGGGTGCGAACACCTGTACACCAATCGCTGCGCCTGCCTTGCCAATTGCCGCCGATATCCCGTAACACGTACCACTGCACTCGATCAGCACCTTCCCACCATTTATCTCAGAACTGACATACCGTATTGGCGTCGCATAGGACCTACGTGAATGGTTGATATGAGGTCCTGCTTCAAATAGACCGTACCGGACTTACTCAGCGCTGACGAGAAGTATCATGCCTGCCACCTGCGTGTGTGTGGCTCAGCTGGCCTGTTCTTGATATTCGGATGAATCATCAGAAGGACTAACCATAAGCCCTGATGACTGCAATAATCCATAACTTGAGACGAAGACGGCGTGTTAGCTAAGACACTCCTGGCCATGTTGGGACAAGACACACAATATAACGAAGAGAGGTGTGATCTTCGTAATTTTTCGGTAAGCGAGTCCAATAGTTAAGCCTGGGTGTGGACTTAGGTATACACTTCCTGGACGTCGGGAAATTCTCACCGAAAATTAGGTAGCAACTGAACCCGAGGACCATCTAATGTACTTGTTTGGTTTAAATATGGCCCATACCAACAAGAAAACCTACCGTGTTCCGACGTCCCAAAGGGTTGCACAGAAGCGCCCCAATGAAAATTCCTGGCAACGTGATGGAGGAGAGAAGTAGCTGCCACTCTGCAATTTTCCTGATGTCGCCATTATGAATGACGCTCGAAATAATGGTCCCCGAGAACAATACATTCGGGAAGGCCACAAAATCGTATATAAACCTGAGCAGATCAAAAAGGGGAGCGATTGTGCTCGACAATTGAACATACCATGCACCAGATGTACCAATGAGTGACCTCCAGTAACGCTTGAAAACCAGAAGATATGGTACCCTTTCTGTCACGAGGCCATTTGTGTCAGCAGCAGCGAAACCGGAAACAAATTGTGCTCACTCTTGATGGCACCCTTGCGATAAAGCTTGGAGCTGAACATCCTCAACCGGAAGACCAGCACCATAAGGGGAAGGAATATCCCAAAGCCGAAGCAAATACGCCAGACCGTGGAAAGGTGATTCTCGCCGGCGATTGAAAGAGCGATGAGGAACACGGAAGAAGCCAAAGGACTACCAAGCTATCCAGAGTAAATTTTGTGGTTGATCCATTAAACAATAATTCAAGGCAACTCACCGCGAGGATAAAGTTCGTCACCATGAGGAACACTACACGAACTGCATCAGATGCTGCCAGACGAAGCCAAGTCGAGAAACCAACCTGGGCCACGCTTGCTGACCATTTGCTCATTGGCCGCCTCGCTGACGCTGGTAGACGCTGCGGGATATTCACCACCGACACCCTGGTAGCAAGCGAATGAGATCCAAGACATAGCCAATGTCACGAGCACGAACAATTCCTGTCAGCCCTCGGGCAAAGGTCAAGAACCAGAACAGTCCCTTGGCACTACCGTGCGCGCCGTGTGCAACAGTGCCTAGGGTAGCACCGAGGACGATGAGTAGCGTAGTGAATACGAGCGCAACCGTTCGCCCAGTGCGGTCGCATACCAAGCCGATGAACAGCTGCCCGATGATTGCACCTGGACGGAAGGTATGCTTTGGCAAAGCACTGGTGAAGATATGTATACAGAACAGACCAACTAGCAGAGAATTTGAGACCCTTGTAGAGACCGCTGGTGTGTAATCCTTTGGGTACAGCCGTTTGAAGATTACCTGGACCAACATGAATTGAATCTTAAATTGGACAATACGCTGCTCACGTTGGCCATGGTCATAAGGTAGCTCTGATCTTAGCCATTTATTATCATTCTAAACGAGTATTTGGCACAGTCATACGGAGAGACTCACATCCATCGCTTATGAGACCAAAAGCTGCGGCCGCGATTGTAAAGTGGGCGCTTATCTTCTCAGCGGTAGTGCTGGCCTGCTTCCCAAGATCTGGAACAACCCCGGAACTCGTTATCGCCTCGACCTGTTTCTTGCCGTCGCGGGAATCCATGGAACGGGATGGGGAAACCTGTGGAGATGCCCACTACCGAAAAAGAAGTAATGTAGGACGAAACCTCACTCAAGGAGAAATCTCATCACGACCATCTATACCGCAGAGGTTTCCGACTCGGCCATTCGGCCGGTACTTAATCCACGCTCCACAACGGCGCAAGCTGCTGCTTTGAACTTTAGACAGTCGCTTACCACCTTCTTTTCTCTTCCACACAGGGACACGAGCTTGGCACTCGTGTGAACTCCCACGGATTACAATCTGGAAGGGCCCCCTGAGGCAGTCCTTTCGGGTCGGACATCCCACGGGCGTCGTCTGCGGCCTTCCAGAAGGACTGGGCCAGGGAAGTGACCTACCACAAATGGGCAACGAAATGGTCAAGAGCGTGAGAAGCGCCGATATACCCCCATACTGACTCGTACGCGTATCGGCACACGATCATCCACCTCCCTGACGGCAGCAATCACCCCTCGTGGTGGGCAGCGACCTGTAAAGAGAAAAATAAACCACACACGTTCTCCCGCAACTCGGACGGTGTTGACAGGAGCGAGGGCGACACGCTAGCAACTAGTACCAGGATCGGAGTCGTTGGCTGGTGAAGGCTTGGAGGGGGCGTAGCGAGAGAACTAGGGGGCGGGGCTGGCTTAGTGGTGAAACGGCCTGACTTATCATGAGGTTGTTGCTGTTGAGGCCTTTTGCTCATACAAGACTCTAGACAAGATGAAGGTGGCAGCTAGTAGATATCACTTGTTGCATACTCATAGGCAACGTGCTACATGGGGTTCTGTACCCTTAGGCGCACGATAATGGATTTAAAATAAATAAAAAATCACTTGTTGCATGATTGTCTACTGACTTACCCTCGCGGTGGGCTCCGAGGACAAACATTTGGTCAAAGGTCATATCGGGGCCCGATTATGCTCCTGAACCGTCATCTTCAGGTAAAGGCCCACTGTCCTCTTCTTCCGGAATAATGTCAAGCTCCATATCGGGATTTGACACTGGTCTGAACAGGAACGGCTTTTAGAACAGACAAAATAGCACCAAGAAATGCTCGAAAGTGTTCAGAGGTGTTTTCGATACTGCAATTTGGCGAGTAAGCGAGAAAAGGGGTGTCATCGTCTATGACGAGACGACAAACGATCCAGTAGTTGTGGCACGTAAAGAACAGCCGATCCATCTCCCCCAGACCCAGATATAAAGCGGCCTATACAGTTAGTACGTGAACCGTCAAAACCGGTGTTGCATCTGAGAACTCGCGTACTCACCTTCTGGAGAATTTTCGGTACTAGAGATTGATTGCGAACCCATTTCAACTCGAATCGGCGCGCCAGTAGCAAATCGTCCACCATCTTCATGACTGAGGGCGATTTTGCCTCAGCAAGGGCGATAGCCTGTCGTCCTTGCTGAGGCAAAATCGCCCTCAGTCTGAGGCTTACCGCCTGCCAACTCAACATAGCCAAATCTTGGTGGTGCCAAAGCGGTATCCACCAGACATGCCCAAACAAACGGTTGCGGCTGGGAAAAAGCCTTGTCTAACAACGTCCGACTCTATCCCAAGAGTCAGCCAGAATTGCTCAGCCGTGAATGAGAACCCGGGATTCACCTGAGATTCATTTCAATTCATAGACCACTCTAGATCCTCGTGCTCTATCTAGCGTGCCAAAGGCACGGAATCGCGGATGACGCCCAAACATCAATAGGAGCTGATCTTCGGAATCATCTGGTAAAAGAGTGACCCCAAGGATGTTCTCGAGAATTCGACAAAGCTTCTGAACCAGTCTCTCGTCTCGCATAGTGTGTTGGGCTTTTCACTCTCGAGCGAGCAACCCGACCTCCAAGTCGGGTATGTCGGTTGTACCGAAAGACTCGTCTTCAACCGGATGAGGGAACGGAAACTTCGCATGTTCGACCAGAATGTCATCATGATGGGGTCGTTGGTGGTTCGAGTTGAGTGACAAGCCTCTGATTAGGCAGGACCGCATTGCATTTCCTTTACAGTACACCATGGTTCGCCGCGCTGTCGTTTGTGCGCCTTCAAAATCTTGGAATGGTCAAAAAAAAAAAACGATAAAGGCTTCCGTGATATTCCAGTATGCACACCACTCCAAGATCCCGCTTACCCACGATACGCCTGACCCGGTCCTCGACACCACCAAAGACCATGAGAGCCTCTTGATGGACGTGCACAGCGCCGGCCTCAAGGTTTTCGACGTATGTCCTCCCTCCCTCTTCCCCGTCCCCACTTCTCCATAAGACTATGACCCACTCAATTCCCACTGGCTGGCGGATCCTGCAAGCGCAGGGCCAATACTAGGCGCAGCCCCTGCGCCTTTTCGTCTTCGGGCACCGAGTTCGCCGCCACGCCCCCTTAGGAGCCGTTCAAGCGCGGTGACCAGGTCTTTGGCAGAGCGCAGGGCTCGCTCACGAAGCGCGTCGTCACCAAGCCTGGTTTCGTTTTCCCGCTGGCCGAGGCGCTGTCGTTTGATCAGTACACTGGTGCGTGCCTTGCTCCCCACCCCCTCTGCAGAGCTGCGCTGCGGGAGAAGAAGGGTGTACTGAGATTTGAGCTAGACATCGGACGGGACAGTACGTGATGTACCCACGAGCTACAAGGTGCTCGTGGGACGTGCGAAGCTATAGGTGGGTCAGTTCAGCTTTCGTTTTTTTTTTTGCTTTTTCGGAGTGAGGGTCCCTGTCAGGGTCGGCACTTATGGCGGATTTTTCATGAGATGAGAGATCATGACGATTTCATTCATCATCCCCTCACCTTCCTCCACGGTCTTGACGTTCCTTTTTTGTGTTCGATTCTGATAGGCTGAACTTGAAAACTTTTTGTCTCAATTATCGTCATCAGGCGAGTGTGGCCCTCCCGCCACCCCGGTCCCAACCACGGGGACGAAAAAGAAAACGACCCGGACGTAAGCGGCAACGACACCGACAAGGAGAACCGCGCCGTCGTGTGCCGCGCGCCACCTAGCTCTGCGCCCGTCCAGGTGGCATGCGTGCTGTTCGACGATCTGCTAGGTGCGAGAGCGGGCACGAGAGCCGCTGCTGGGCGAAGGCGGCCCGTTCGTGTTCGCGCCGTTGCCAGCAAAGGTATGCGAGGAGGTGCTCCACTGCCTGGCGAGCCTGACGCCCGTGCTGGTGTTTGGGGCAAGTGGGGAGCGGGGCCTATCGCAGATGTTCAAGGGAAAAGAGGACGGCGCGTCGACGCCTCAGCGCAGCAACGATGGCGCGACGTGAGGTGATGGCGATCCTGGGTTCGTAGAATTCAAGCCGGCTTTGAGTTGCCCTTCACAAACATTCAAGCAAACGCAGGCACGAAAACTTTGGTCCCTTATGTGCTATCAGCTGCAACATGCTAACAACCGCACTTAACTCACACACAGGACATACTGGGCTCTGTGACCAGCACAGATACCGAGCTTGCGCTGATTCTCGAAGCACAGGCTGCGGTTCTACAGCCCGCGCTGGAGGTCGACGACCGCCTGCGTGCGCGGGCAGCCGCGATCTTCGAGAAGGAACGAGAGTACCTGATCCAAGCGGCGCTGCCCGCGGCGTCCCATCCGGGACGCGAGCTGTGCATCACCGAGAACGGGGGCGCGTCTCCCTTTGGGGTCTCTGTCCATCTGATCGTCTCGCTGATGCAGATGAAACCATTGTTGTGCTTCGCATCACCGCGCACAGGTCCCTGACGCAGACCTGCCCTGAGGGGAGCTCGAGCCCGACTGTGTACAAACCGTCGCCGTCCCAGCGCCCATATGACGTGCTCCTGTACACATGGTCGAGCGGCGCGCTAGGCACCGCACACTCGGGAACCGCCGCGTCGAGCCCGCTCGCAGAGTGTTCTGCGACACCGAGCACGGTGCACGGCAGCTACGCAGATCTGTTCAATAGGCGCGAAAAGGAGGGCACGTACCGCTAGCGCGACAGTGCGCAGCACCAGCTGCACTGGGAAGACAACAACGATCACGGCCGGTGGCGGCAGTGGCACGCAGTGTATCGAAATCGGTTCCCGCCTGCCTGCCCTATTGTCCTAACTATATTTACATTTCGTTTGGATATCGATGTGCCCTCTTATAAGACTTTTTTTCACGAGGTACGGGTCTCTCTTAAGAAGGAAAGGAGACAGCAAAGAGACCAGAGCATAACTCCCCACCATGCAAGTCCACTGTGCAACATGCACTTTATTCCTTCATCTGCCTCATTGAAAAGGGCTGTAGCCCCGATACGAACTTGGCTCAATTATCCACAACAAAATTGTACCCTAGGACGCCAACATTGAAACCGAAGACGAGTTGAAATCGTCCCAAGTAAAAGGTACTGTATTCCTGGATCTTGGCCACCGTGATTATTTGACTGACTATCTGACCAGAGTAAGGCCTCCTCACAGCAGAGGCAGTATCCTCCGCCCAAGGATCTTGTGAACCGAAGAAAAACGAGAACATCTTAAGTCGTAAACTTGGGGCGACGCCGTCGGTAAGAAGGGATAGTAGATAGGATTCGGTTTTGCTGGACTCTAAAGTCCGGCCAGGATGGCGGAAGTGGTCGGTTCCTTGGTCGGTTCCCCGACCGGTGCTGCCCTGAGAGGATATGGGTTGTGAAGCCTTCTTATAACCATCTGGCCGCGTATCAAATGCATACGAATTTGACGCTGTAGTGGCGAACCGAGTGCCATATAAGCTACGATACGAAGAGGGCAACATGGCGGATGGAGGATAGTGACATGATTTGACTCGCATGTGGAATGAGTTCACCCGGACCGTGAACGCGTGAATGCGCGTGAACACTAGGCGCTGCGGACGCGGTTAATGGCCGACCCACTGCCGGTGGAAGGCTCTCGTTCAATTAAATCACTGTCCTCATCCTCTCCCACTACTCCTTCCCAACCGTTTCTTTCCAGGTATTCCATGAAACGCGCATCCTCATCAGCGAGGTCCACCCCAGTCATATCCGGCACGAAGAAATAAGTCACCAAAACACCCGCGGCACTGCCGATGGCAGCGATGATAAATGTCCATCTAAACGGGGGAACTCAGCTCCATTGAGTGTAAAATCTACTCAGACTTACTTCGTCCCTAGGTGTTTTTGAATGGGTGCGAACGCCTGTATACCAATCGCTGCGCCTGCCTTGCCAATTGCCGCCGATAACCCGAAACACGTACCACTGCACTCGATCAGCACCTTCCCACCATTTACCTCAGAACTGACATACCGTATTGGCGTCGCATAGGACCTGTGATAGAATGGTTGACATAAGGTCCTGCTTCTAATAGACTGTACCGGACTTACTCAGCGCTGACGAGAAATAGCATGTCTGCCGGACCCTGCATGTGTATGGCTCAGCTAGCCTGTTCTTTGATATTCGGATGAATCATCAGGACTAACCATAAGCCCTGATGACTGCAATAATCCATAACTTGAGACGAAGACGGCGTGTTAGCTAAGGCACTCCCGGCCATGTTGGGACAAGACACACAATATAACGAAGAGAGGTGTGATCTTCGAGATTTTTTCGTAAGTGAGTCCAATAGTTAAGCCTGGGTGTGGAGTTGGGTATACACTTCCTGGATGCCGGGAAATTCTCACCGAAAATTAGGTAGCAACTGAACCCGAGGATCATCTAATTTACTTGTTTGGTTCAAATATGGTCTATGTCAACAAAAGAGCCTACCGTGTTCCGACGTCCCAAAGGGTTGCACAGAAGCGCCCCAATCACAACTCCTGGCAGCGTGATGGAGGTAAGAAGTAGCTGCCACTCTGCGATCTTCTTGATGTCGCTATTATGAGTGACGCTCGAAATAATGGTCCCCGAGAATATTGCATTTGGGAAGGCCACAAAATCGTATATAAACCTGAGCAGATCAAAAAGGGGAGCGATTGTGCTCGACAATTGAACATACCATGCACCAGCTGTACCAATGAGTGACCTCCAGTAACGCTTGAAAACCAGAAGATATGGTACCCTTTCTGTCACGAGGCCATTTGTGTCAGCAGCAGCGAAACCGGACATAAATTGTGCTCACTCTTGATGGCACCCTTGCGATAAAGCTTGGAGCTGAACATCTTCAATCGGAGGACCAGCACCATAAGGGGAAGGAATATCCCAAAGCCGAAGCAAATACGCCAGGCAGTGGAAAGGTGATCCTCTCCGACGATTGAAAGAGCGATGAGGAATACAGAAGAAACCAAAGGACCACCGAGCTATCGAAAGTGAAAGTTTTGGTTGATCCATAAACAATAACGGAGGGCAACTCACGGTGAGGACGAAGTTTGTGACCATGACGAACACTACATGAACTGCATCAGATGCTGCCTGACGAAGCCAAGTCGAGAAACCAACCCGGGCCACGCTTGCTGACCATTTGCTCATTGGCCGCCTCGCTGGCGCTGGTAGACGCTGCGGGATATTCACCACCGACACCCTGGTAGCAAGCGAATGAGATCCAAGACATAGCCAATGTCATGAGCACGAACAATTCCTGTCAGCCCTCGGGCAAAGGTCAAGAACCAGAACAGTCCCTTGGCACTACCGTGCGCGCCGTGTGCAACAGTGCCTAGGGTAGCACCGAGGACGATGAGTAGCGTAGTGAAGACGAGCGCAGTCTTCCGCCCAATGCGATCGCACACCAAGCCGATGAACAGCTGCCCGATGATTGCACCTAAACGGAAGGTATGCTTTGGCAAAGAACCGGTAAAGATATGTACACAGAACAGACCAACTAGCAGAGAATTTGAGACCCTTGTAGAGACCGCTGGTGTGTAATCCTTTGGGTACAGCCGTTCGAAGACTACCTGGACCGGAGTGAGTTGAATCTTAAATTGGACGATAAACTGCCTACGTTGGCCGTGGCCATAAGGTAGCTCTGATCTTAGCCATTATTGTATTATCAGTCTAAACGAGCGTTTGGCACAGTCATGCAGGGAGACTCACATCCATCGCTTATGAGACCAAAAGCTGCGGCTGCGATTGTAAAATGGGCGCTTATCTTCTCAGCGGTGGTGCTGGCCGTCTTGTCGAGATCTGGAACAACCTCCACACTCGTTATCGCCTCGACCTTTTTTTCGTAGTCGTGGGAATCCATGGCACGGGATGGGAAGACCTGTGAAGCCAAAAAGAAGTGATCCAGGACGAAGCCTCGCTTGAGGAGAAATCTCATCACTATTTATACCACAGATGGCCAGTACCCCGTCAATTGTGGGAAGTAGATCGGCATGATGTTCGAATGAAGATCTACACGTGGTCAAGCCCGCTAACAATGCTACGTGTCGGTGGCAAAGGCGTAATGACCCAGGCCAAAAAGCCAGAGAGCCCTTACCAAAAAGCCACTCCGAAATCCAGGGCCATCACCGCGACCTTCCAAGAGACTGGATATTTATACTGCAGATAACCAGCACCCAGTTAAATGTGGGGAGTAGAGCGGCATGATGTTCAAAAATCGATCCACACGTGGTCAAGCTGCGACGTGGGCGGCAAAGGCGTAATGACCTGGGCCAAACTGCCAGATAACTATCACCAAAAAGCCACTTCGAAATGCCTCGAGGCCATCACCGCGGACCAACAGATTGGATACGATATCAAGTTTTTTTTTCCTTTGTCTTGAGCCCGATAGGCCTACATCAGGGTGTTAGGTACAACTGTTAGGTAACAGTTACTATCTTTTGCTGCCTAATACATCGCTTGTCCAAAGAGAAATCCGAGGCTTTCTCCACCTGTGAATTCCAATGGAAATTAGCAAGAAATGAGTAATCCTTTGTAAAGGCTTTGGTAAAGGCATGAACGACTATAAAGCATTATCCAATAAAATTTCACCTGCAGTGAAGGATCAAGTTTAGAGAAATCTGACGAGGGACAGGAGATCTGACAAGATCTGAGCTACCGGTTTACCCCAGGACGGTTGACACGGGGTGAGGAGCTCACTGAGAGCCTACTAGACAACAGCCCGGACGGTGTCGTGGGTACCGATGAGGAGCAAGATGTTCGAGTGCAACTATTAGAAAATGACTTGGACAGACAATACGAGACGTATAGGGAGAGGTTTGCCGAATGAGACATGAGACTCAGAGTCCGTGAAGCAAGGCGGGACGACAAACGACGCGAAGACTGGTCGGGTATCGGGAAAAGTGAAGCTCAGGACAAAACTGAAGAGGAAGATGAAGGTGGTGGTTGTGACGAGATGGAGCAGCTCAAGGCTAAGGGTGATGACCTGGGCTCGTCAACGGATACAGAAGACGAGACGTCGTCGCCCCAGTTGGCCAACCGCAAGCGACCGGACCAGCAAGGCACGCCTCAGGAGAAGGTACGAATGCTAAGTTCTCTGGGAGAGCCCCAAATTGCATCCCACGCTGAAGAAAAAAAAAACAGCCGTGTGGTTCAGCCAGGACATTTTCAAGGGACGCATCGAGGGTGACATAGAATCTGATTCGTCAAAACAATCGCACGATGACGAAGATGAAGTGAGCCTCTGCTTTGTGCCATGGCTTTCGACGCTCATGCACTACCAAATATCAGATGTCAGTGACTTGGCCCCACATGACTGCCCCAAGTTGCCCTAGAACTAGATGACACAAAGATGTGGGACGCCCAAGGGGACGCCAGCAATGAAAACGAAGAAGACTTGAAATTGTCCCAAGTAAGAAGTACTGCGTTCCTGGCCACCGCGGTCATGTGATTGACTATTCGACCAGAGTAAGGCCTCCTCACAGCAGAGGCGGTATCACCCGCCCAGGATCCTGTGGACCGAACGAAAACGAGAACGGAACTCATCTTAAGTCGCACGTAAACTCGGGGTGACGCCGTCGGTGAGAACGGATAGTAGATAGGATTCGGTTTTGGACTCTAATTGAAAGTCCGGCTAGGATGACCCGAGTGGTCGGTTCCCCGCCCGGTGCTACCCACAGTGCTGTCCCCACTAGGCCTGAGCTATCCTCTTTGGTAGCGTTTCACAATGGCTGGTTTGTAAGACTGCATAGGATATGGGTTGTGAAGCATGTGAAGCCTTGTTATGCCCATTTGGCCGCATATCAGATACACACGAATTTGACACTGTAGTAGCAAACGAGTGCCACGTAAGCTACGATACGAAGAAGGTGCAACACGGCGGAGGGAAGATAGTGGCATTTTAGCTCGGATGTGGTGTTGAATGAGTTCACTCGGACTGTGAACACTGAACACTAGGCGTTGCGGACGTGGGGAGTGGTCGACCCACTGGAAGGCTCTCGTCCAACTAAATCTGTGTCCCCGTCCTCTCCAACTACTCCTTCCCAACCGTTTCTTTCTAGGTATTCCATGAAACGCGCATCCTCATCAGCGAGGTCCACCCCAGTCATATCCGGCACGAAGAAGTAAGTAACGAGAACTCCCGCGACACCGCAGACGGCAGCGATGATAAATGTCCATCTAAACAGGGGAACTCAGCTGTCCATTAAGTGTAAAGTCTACTCAGACTTACCTCGTCCCTAGGTGATGCTGAACGGGTGTGAACACCTGTACACCAATCGCTGCGCCTGCCTTGCCAATTGCCGCCGATAATCCGTAACACGTACCACTGCATTCGATCAGCACCTTCCCACCATGTACGTCAGAACTGACATACCGTATTGGCGTCGCATAGGACCTATGTGACGGAAGGACTGACATAAGGTCCTGCTTCTAATAGACTGTACTGGACTTACTCAGCGCTGACGAGAAGTACCATGTCTCCCGGACCCTGCGTGTGTATGGCTCAGCTGGCCTGTTCTTTGATATACGGATGAATTGTCATAAGGCTAACCATATACCCTGATGACTGCATCAGTCCATAACTTGAGACGAAAACGTATGTTAGCTGCGACACTCCTGGCCATCTTTGGACATGACACACAATATAACGAAGAGAGGTGTGATCTTCGAGATTTTTTCATAAGCGAGTCCAAGAATCAAGCCTGGAGGTGTAGAATTAGGCATACACTTCCAGGATGTGGTGAAATTCTCACCGAAAAGTGTGTAACAGCTGAATCCGAGGATCATCTAATTTACTTGTTTGGTTCAAATATGGCCTATGTCAACAAAAGAGCCTACCGTGTTCCGACGTCCCAAAGGGTTGCACAGAAGCGCCCCAATCACAACTCCTGGCAGCGTAATGGAAGAGAGGAGTAGCTGCCACTCTGCGATCTTCTTGATGTCGCCGTTATGAATGACGCTCGAGATGATGGTTCCCGAGAATATTCCATTTGGAAAGGCCACAAAATCGAATATAAACCTGAGCAGATCAAAAAGGGAGCGATTGTGCTCGACAATTGAACATACCATGCACCACCTGTACCAATAAGTGACCTCCAGTAACGCTTGAAAACCAGAAGATATGGTACCCTTTCTATCACGAGGCCATTTGTGTCAGCAGCAGCGAAACTGGACATAAATTGTGCTCACTCTTGATAGCGCCGTTGCGATAAAGCTTGGAGCTGAGCATCCTCAACCGGAGGACCAGTACCATAAGCGGAAGGAATACCCCAAAGCCGAAGCAAATACGCCAGACCGTGGAAAGATGATTCTCTCCGGCAATTGAAAGAGCGATGAGGAATACAGAAGAAGCCATAGGACCACCGAGCTATCGAGAGTAAAAATTGTGGTTGATCCATAAACAATGACGGAGGGCAACTCACGGTGAGGACGAAGTTTGTGACCATGACGAACACTACATGAACTGGATCAGATGCTGCCAGAGGAGCCAAGTCGAGAAACCAACCCGGGCCACGCTTGCTGACCATTTGCTCATTGGCCGCCTCGCTGGCGCTGGTAGACGCTGCGGGATATTCACCACCGACACCCTGGTAGCAAGCGAATGAGATCCAAGACATAGCCAATATCATGAGCACGAACAATTCCTGTCAGCCCTCGGGCAAAGGTCAAGAACCAGAACAGTCCCTTGGCACTACCGTGCGCGCCGTGTGCAGCAGTGCCTAGGGTAGCACCGAGGATGATGAGTAGCGTAGTGAAGACGAGCGCGACCGTTCGCCCAACGCGGTCGCACACCAAGCCGATGAACAGCTGCCCGATGATTGCACCTAAACGGAAGGTATGCTTTGGCAAAGCACTGGTGAGGATATGTACACAGATCACAGACCAACTAGCAGAGAATTTGAGACCCTTGTAGAGACTGTTGCTGTGTAATCCTTTGGATACAGGCGTTCGAAGACTACCTGGACCAACGTGAGTTGAATCTTAAATTAGAAAATATACTACCTACATTGGCCATGGCCATAAGGTAGCTCTGATCTTAGCCATTTATTGTATTATCAGTCTAAACGACGAGCGTTTGGCACAGTCGTGCAGGGAGACTCACATCCATCGCTTATGAGACCTGAAGCTGCAGCTGCGATTGTAAAGTGGGCGCTTATCTTCTCAGCGGTAGTGCTGACCTTCTTGCCAAGATCTGGAACAACCTCCGCACTCGTTATCGCCTCGACCTTTTTCTCGTCGTCGCGGGAATCCATGGCACGGGGTGGGGAGACTTGTGAAGATGTCAAAAAGAAGTGGTGCAGGACGAAGCCTCTGTCAGACAAATCTCGTCACGGTCAGTATTTATACCGCAGATGGCCAGCACCCAGTCAACTACGTGGAGTAGAACGGCATGATGTTCAAAAGAAGATCCACACGCTGGCAAGCCAACTAACGTGCTACGTGTGGGTGGCGAAGGCATAATGACCCAGGCCAAATAGCTGGAGAACTCTCACCAAAAAGCCACTTCGGAATCCGAGGCCATCATCTATCTCGAAGTGAGGATTTTTTCCTTTGACTTTGAGCCTCGCATCAGCGCGTTGGGTACAACTGTTAGGTAACAGTTTCCGAACACATCGCTCGTCCAAAAATAAATTCGAGGCTTCTCCACCTATGAATTCCAATGAAAATTAGCAAGACCCAAAAATTCTTTGTAAAGGCCTTGGTAAAGGCATAAACATGCTCTAAAGCATTATTCAATCAAAATTCACCTACTACGAAGTTAGATCAAGTTTACAGAATTTCGAAGAGGGACAGAAAGAGCATCAAGACAGGTGTTTAAAATATCAGCGACACAAAAATTGACCGGCCCTGAGTCGAAAAACCAGCTGGGATCTACCCAGAGTCAGAGTACACCAAAATGTCTGCTTCATTTTCCTGATCCAGTCAAGCTGTCAGCGCATGTCAGCTATTATAACGCGTACTCTTATATACTAGCAGTGCAATCGTTTTCCCGTAGTCACTGACATTTGTAAATAGTTCCCTAGGACCATGAGTCTGCCTACCCTGATTTGTGCGGACCTACAGTGTGGCGGCTACATGCCGCCTCCCACACCTATATGCGGCGCTGCGCGTAAGATGAACTTATAAAGCTGTGGCAAAGGATCATGAGTACAATATTGTGGATTCGCACGATGGGCGGTGACACACACTGGAACCGTAACCACGGAACGTCGGACATTTCCTTGTCCTCGCTCTTAGAATCCCGTGCCTGGGCAGAAAGCCCGAGTAACGCTGAGGCACGACCCGGCATACTAAGAGACCAGAGTTCCACCCTCGAAAGCTTAATCCCAAAAGCCTGGGCGTCGCTGACGCAGGTTTGGAAAGAAATCAATCCTCTCAATTCAGTCTTGATTCTAGCTGTTGCGATGATACTTACGATACATTTATGTCCATGACTCGTCCTCGGCCAAGACATAGAAGTATCGTGATGAAAGTTGCCGAATCGAATAAATACCTCGGACCTAGGTGCGGGGTCTCACACTAGTCGTAAACTGCGATGCCAACGAGACACCCCGCGGCCTGATAAAAGAGCATATGCCGTGGCCGACTAAGTGGGTGCTATCGACCACTCTTTCTGCGACGCTGAGCGCCACGTATTGAAATGCGCTCTATCTTGTCGAGAGACTATCGCATCGCGTTGAATTTATCGGCCAGAGCGAAAATTGGATCCGTTCTTGGGTCTGGTCCCACATGGATACAGCGTGCTTGCGACCCCACCTGGGAATAAGAAGACGACCTCAGCCCCTTCCGAGGCAAAGTATAGTGGGCTTCTCGGGACTCGGGAATCCGGGTACAAGTTGGTTTCGCGCACTCGAGACCCGACGAGTTAAAACGTGAGAAAAGCGCCAATGGTCTGAATCGTTGATGCAGGTGCGAATCCGACGTTGCTCACTTTTTGAACCGAGGCGATGCCCTTCCTTCTTCTATCTTGTTTTAGACGAAACGGAAACACGTTTACTTGGTGGCGGTTCTTGGCTGAGCTTGGCTTTTCGGCCCAGGCAGTAGGGGAAATAATGCGAGCGTGTGAAGGAGAGATCATAACTGTGAGAAGGCCAAGCAGGCCCGAGATCTGATCCGGTTTACCGAATCATCTAATCAGTTAGCGACCATTAAATAAATATCATCCACTTTGCTCTCCCATTCCCCTTCCCACAGCGATGCCTCCTCAGCCCCCATCCCCGGTCATGTCTTCTTCTTCGACATTATGGGCAACAGGTATTTTCGTCCTTTCTTTCTCCCTCTTTTTTATTACTTTTTTTGCTTTCGTTTTCGTTAATATTCTGTTAGCATCCAGGGAGTGGGTCATACCTGCGAAGCCCAAACCAGGCCGTAAGCCTAAGAAGGATCTCACCCCAACTCCCTCCCAGCACAGCGATGTAATAATTTATTTACTCTTTTTCGTTCGGGTTACTTAAAAGCTCGGTTCTAGGTTCCAGATGCCAGCGGTCGACGCGTCCAGAACAGGTACTTGATTCGATCGCCTTTTTGAGTGCGGCCCTTCTAATTTTGTACAACAAAGAGCCGCCCAACGCGCTTTCAGAGAACGCAAACAGTCCCAGCTCGCTGAGCTTCAAGCACGCATCCAGCTCTATGAACAAGGAGAAATTGAACGTAATGTCGCCATCCAAAGCGTAGCCAAGCGTCTCAAGGATGAGAATGACCAGCTCCTTGATGAGAATGCACAGCTTAAGGATAAGATCGCCACGTATGAGCGTGAGCGTTCGTCACAGAAGGCCGACGACATCAAGAGATGGAAGGGCAGCTCTCCCTGTCTTGATGACCAAAACCTTCCCAACAAAAGAAGTAGGCTTGATGTCAAGATTACACCCGTGTTCCAAGTTCCTACGCCCACTTCCACAGTATTTTCTAGCCCTTCTCTGGTGTCTTCTCCCGGATCGAATGTCTCTTCTGAGAACGCACTCTCCCCTCTCCCAGTTCGATCCCCCACCCAAGGAGACGTCATGTTCCCGCCGGTAGCAGTCCCTACCCTCGATGGCATGTTCGGCCTCTCCTCGGGCCCTAGGGCCCCGGTGTACAACCGCACTCACGCCATAGGGGCATTTGAATGCGGCTTTTGCGTAGATGGTACTTCCTGCGTTTGCCGCGAGATGGTTCTACATCCTCCTCCTGAGGCTTCATTCAAGACGGAGGCTGTGGAGCCGCCATCTTCTTTAGTGCAAGTCGCGTTGCCTTCCGCGCCACAGATAAACGTTCCATCTATTCTCGACAACCTACCTTCCTACCAGCCTCCTGTCCCGCTTCGAAGACGTCCCGCAATGAGGCCGCTCAGGTCGCTCTTTCCTGTCGTCCCTCTTTCGGAAAATCCTTCGCGGGCTACGACTACGTCAGCAGTTTCGGCCGACTGCTCTGGCGATCCATCGAATTGTCTGGCGTGCGCGGATGACGTATTTGGACAAGCGTTTTGTGCCGCTGTCTGTGAGTCCTTGGCTGCCGGCGGCCCGTGTGCGGGCTGCCCTCGTGGTACCAAATGCACGGACAATGCCCATTCGAGTGCGCCCCAAGAGAATGGTGACCCTGCGGAGACTATCCCAACAAGCGACGCTTGGCGGCAGTTGAAATCACATCCCAACGTATCGTTCGCCGACTTGACCTTGTTGGCGGAAGTCGTGGCCCGGAGATCAAAATGCACCGGTCCTACCGTCGTCATCTCACCCCCGCTAGGCTCGCTGACTCCAGAGAGGCCGACGTCTCCCGTTACGTCCAGGAACCCTCCAGCTGTCGGGGTGGATAACAACGCAATTCTACTGTCCGATCCGCATGCGCTTTATCGTATGAAAGAACGGGAACGTTTTGTAGGTGCCGCCCCGGAGCTGGCTCCAGAAGAGGAGTTCCTTCGGTGCTCGCAGTCACGCTCTGTGCGCGAGGTCCACGCGGCTGGCGTCAGAGAGGCACTAGCTCTTCTAGACTCACGATTCTGAGGTCACGGTGCGTAGGAAACACCCACATGTGCTAATTAATTTATAAAAATGTACTCATCAATCACTTATGCTTACGCCTATTGGGTTAGTCGATTACCAGTTGCTTGTACTTTGTATTCATAGCGTCAATCGCCGGCACGCATTAATAGAAAAATAGTTGGCGTTCATGACAAGTGTGGTTGTGATAATTCGCGTCGTAATGTACCAGGACCCTTAGTATACATTGGACGCCCTTGCTGTGTACCTGACCGTGATCTCCCATAAGACCAAATCTTAGACGACAACTCTTCCAACTTGCCAACAAGCACTTGGCGCTCATGTTCGGATAGCTTTTTAGATATGACGCGGCCCTTGTGTAAGTTTCGAAGATGAAAGACCAACACCTTGAGAGATGCCCTATCAAGATCGCGCGGTAACGGCGCAACCGATGGCCAGAGACTAAGCAACGTCTGGCGAGCGAGTCGATAAGCGCCACTTGCAAAAAAAACACTTGTGATGGCATCTATGGCGGGAACATCAGGCCTAACACCTGCGGCGACCATGTGTCGAAGGACGCGCATAGCCCCCGCAGGGTTTTTCTGACGCGCATAACCCACTATGAGGATGGTGTGCAAAACGCAATTTGGCCTGACCCCCCCTCGCTCCGCAGCGTTCATTACGGCCTCTGCCGCCTCCATTTCACCGGCTGCCGCATGACCCTCCATCAGTGCCGCATAATGGTACTCGTTGGGATGCAACCCCCGATCGAGCATCATTTGGAATATGCCCTTGGCGCTTGTCATGTCGCCTTTCGTCACGGCCTCATGGCGGATTCGAAGGGCAAACATCCGGCGATCCGCGAGCACACCACGGTCAGCTAAGGACTGGACGATCGGCTGGATATGGGAGGTCGGCTGAGCGAGGACACCAATTACGCCAGCGGTCGGGTCAAAGGCTTGGCCTGCGGTAGAAGTCTGAGCTTGAAGTGACAGGGGCCGGTTCCGAAGGCTGTGCTTCCGTGAAGGGGTGTTATTCCACCCGGACCGCTTAACAGCACGGAATTGGTAACGGAGGCTAGAAGCCAAGGATTGGACGAGGTGGGATAGTGAATGTTCATTCGGGGAAAACCCCCTGGAGACATGGCCAACATCGGCCGAAGAGAACCCTTCGGCATTGACGAGGTAGGACTCTAGGAGCGCTTTGGTGTGGCTGTCTGGGTTCACCTGGCACAGCTGCATGAGACGCAAGCAGGCTTGCAGGCCATCAATGCCACATAAGCGCGACATTCCAATGGTCAAAGCGTTGAGGATCTCGATGGTGGGTTTGGGTAGGACGCGAGGTAAGGGCAGAGTGCCTTGAGGTTCGGGTGGGAGATGGACGTCTTGGAAGACGGCTTGCGACCCATGGACTTCTGCACACATGGCTGACACGACACCTAAGGCAGCACTGGGTCGGCCAACAACAAAATATAGGCGCACGAGGGCGGCAATAAAACGGTCATCAGGCATGAGGTTGGAACGTTCCATCTGTTCAAGCAAACCGAGCGCGGGGAGTAGATCGCCGTGTGAGGCTATGTAGTGGAGGAGGATGGTGTATGTGGCTATGTCCGGCGGAATGCGACCGACAGTATGACTTTGACATGACGAACGGATGAGTTGTGAAAGGACAGCACTTTCTCCTTCGCGGGGTAGGGGGCGGGAACCACCGAGTGGCAGTTGACAGGCATCGAACGTTCCGAAATCGAAATGACAAGCCAGCGATAGTAGACGTTCTGAGTCTCGGGTATCTATCGAAAATTGAAGCAGGGCGTTCAGGATGTGAGTGGATGCCCTTGCGTCTGCGTCTTTCAGGGCATCTAAAGCGCGGGTCTGGACACCAACATCGGGTCCTAGAGTGCGATATGCAGAAACAACAGTGGCCTGGGTGCACGAATCGATGGTGAATCCCGCTTTCAACATCTGTTGGATGACGTCCATTGCCTTGACAATGTTTCTGTTGCGAAGGTGACCATACAGAAGAAGATGATATGTCCTGCGGGTCGGGAGCAGACCGTCTTCTTCGAACCACCCCAAGACACGATCCAAGAGCGCAAATTGTGACACCTCTATTAACGCGCGGATGCGCCAATCTAGAAGACGAGCGGTACGACGTCCCAAGTGACGTTTTTGGAGAAGTGCCAGAGTAGATATCAACCTCCATTCTCGAGCCTCGGCGAGTCGGCGAGCGACTGACTCGTATACCTCCTTCCCTAAAGGACAGCCGAGGCGATGGGCAGTGATCAAGACGAGAAGTGCTCCGCGAGGATAACGCGTGGATATCATATGTTGAGCGAGCCGGGATACTTTGCGACTGTCGGAGAATATACGTCGAGAGGCGCGATTTCCCGAAATGTTGAAAAAATCCTTCTGCGGGAGAGGTGAGCCATTGATGGATGTGGGGTGTTCTGATAGGGGGTCGTGAAAGGGAGCTACGACGGGTCGACACTTGGTGGGTCGCGTGGGCTTCGGAGAAGGACTGCCTGGCTCGACTGGGTTTTCGTGGTGGCGTGGCAGGGGAACCGGTTGCACCCTCGGTTGGGTAAGAGCAAAGGATCTCAACCATGTGGCAGGAAGGTATGGGCGTGTATGCAGAGAACGAAGCGACGAAGGACTGAGTAAATCCGCGAGAGAGCGTACGAGCTGATGGAGAGACTGCCTGCTGCTACGGCCAACTCTCCAAAAAAGCATGGACAGCCAGGTCAGACGTCAGGGGAGGACGGTGTTGGGCCACCGCGGAGTTGCACTGTGGACATGTCCGTAAGTGAATGTGATCGAGACGAATAATAAAATAAAATAAAAACCGTTGATGAGGGATGGAAAAGGGACCTCACATCAAACAGAGGTCGGTCTGAGGAGGACGAACGGCTAACAGGGGGGGAAAGTGTTCACCGTACACCACAGCGGGATGAGTACTGTACGACACTGTCGAGTGGGTGGGAAGTTTTGGAATTGGCGGGTCGGCGGGTGGCGGGCTCAGCCCCATACGGGTAATGCCGTGCCGGGCCCTGTCCCGTCAGGTCTCTCTCCTCAAGCGACAGATCCTTTCACTTTGCTAGCTTAGCATTAGCATGAAACCCTCAACCCTCGCTTGGCCGCGCCACTAGTCTATATCCTTTACAAGGGCTCTCCGTTCCATATTTATTTTTGAAAATCACTCATCACATCAAGCTGAAAGGGAGGGGAAAAAAGAGACATGGCGTGGGAAGTTTGAGAATGTGGCCGTTTGTCGGCTCAAAGCAAGACTGTCGGACGGGAAACCCGTCGTTAACGCGGTAAACCAACCTCGTGTTGGTCCGCTCATTTTACTTGGCCCGATGTGCTATGCCACAAAAAAAAATTGTTTGTTCTCACTCAGACGAAGATCAGTGAGTCATCTTTTGAGAATCTTCCACGCTTTGATCATGTTTGAGTCAACTCGGAGCGGACGGACGCACGGGGGATGGAACGTAGATCCCCGTGTATATCGCACTACATACAGTACACAGGACAGGCTGCCTGTGCATTCCGGTCTTACGATCTTGCTCGGCTGGCGCTAGTCCGAAAGGCACGCTGATTTCATGAAACTCGTCACGCCTTTTCCATCGCCGTCTATCGAGCACGTTCAATGCCTTGATTCTCATCAATTCTACACTATAGACTTGCGAGTTGACGTCTACTTCCGCTCCTGGTCACTTTACCGACGCAAAAAATTGCCCATTCCCGCGGAATGAATCAAATTCCGGCTGTCTTGTCCCGATGCGTGTTTGGAGTCCTTCCCAGGTCATCTAGTCTTTCTTGATGGTTCACTCATTCCAGTGTTAATGGCTAAACTGCTTGCCATAAATGGAACGACCCTGGAGCGCCCGGAGATCTGCCAGTCGATTGACTGCCGGGCGCTCGAGTCTCGCGTAAGGCGTCAAATTCTACGCTCAAGTTAACCGCCGCCTTGCCCTGGCGACGGCGCGAGGAGGCACGAGTTTCATCGTTCTGCCTGCCCCGAGCTGTTCGCCGTGAATGTGGCAAATACAACGCGTGCCATGGAAATAGTATATATAGGTGGGATGATCGCACTGACTCGCCTAGACACCTCGCCGTTCCTATGGCTCATACGCACAACCCCAGGTCCCACCTTTCCGTACTCCAGACTAGTGCTTCACTCTATTCCTCCTTGCCCGCCTTTTATGTACCCCAGATCCTCTCAGAGTCGGGCGACGTCGAGGCATGGGAACCCGTTTCATACATGCAATTCCTCCTCGATGTCGAGCTATTCGCAAGTTATTGGGCTCATGTACTACAACTCGATGGTATCCCTCAGCGGTCCGTCATTGGCATGTGGTGAGCCAAACTGTGCCACGCTTCTGGTCGACGTCCAATGATCTATCCTATTATAGGCTGAGCGGCATGACATACATTGACGTTTTGCACATTTATGGCCTCACACGTGCCGGCTACATCCCGCAACTTTTCAGCATTCGATTGCCCAACCCTGATGTCGTTTGCGAACTGCTCATCAAAGCGAAAGCCCGCGCGCTCCTCGTGGACCCGTCATTCGAAAGTCTTCTCGAACGTTCTCCTGTCCCAATACATTCCGCCCCCCTAACCATGTCCGACATTGACTCCCACGACTTACCCCTTCCAACCCTTCCCACGCTCAGGGAGGATGATATCGTCTTTATCTTTCACACTAGTGGCTCTACCTCTGGTATCCCAAAGCTTGTGCCCTGCAGTTTATCATGGCTCGACTCGGCTGTCACAAAGTCGTATCAAATTTCTAAGCCCAGCGGTCGAAATGACCGCAATCAAGACGTCACGGTCTGGATGTGAGGCGTCATAGTTTTTCCTTTTGTATCCAATTCATTAACTTCTTTAAAGGGGGAGTATGTGCCACATTGCACAGACATTCAGTGAGTGTTCCCAGCGAATCAGCAACATCAATTGATCTGATCGCGCTGTCGTGCTTCATCTGTCAGTGTTACTTGGGTCTCTTCAACACGGTGCTTGCACAGTCCAGCCTTCCAAGCAGACATTCTCGTCGAACGAGCTATCTTCGATGATTCGGGTTTGTGGCCTTAATCGCGTCAACCAGTTCGCGACATTCCTCGCTCAACATCTTCGTGCCTCTCGGCAAAATCCGAAGTTCCTGGCTCTTTTGCAAACTCTTGACGACGTGCTGTACAGCGGACTGGCGTTACCCCGGGAAGAGGAAGAGTGGGCCCTGGGAAACGGAATCAGGCTGCGGGTGAGTTTCGTATGTTTCAAATGCAAGATAGTCCCTGAATTTCCCCAAGAATCTCTTCGGTAGCACCGAATGCGGGGCCATGCTTTTGTCGACAGGGGTTTCCGAGGAAGATGCGGCCATGTTCCTTCGGCCTCTCGAAGGGATGTCGTACGCCTTCTTTCCCATAGCTTCGCAAGCCGAAGCCGGATCCTCGCAGACGAACCCCTCTTTGCTGGAACTAGTCATCTTGGCTGAGTCACCGGATTGCCCAGATAGGTCCCTGCGAGCCGCCGATGGACATTTCCATACAGGTGACCTATTCCAAGAGGTCCAAACCGGACATTATATCTCCAAAGGGCGAGACGACGACTGGATCAAGAGTGAGAACAGCCTCCGTTGCGATACCAAGTACGTATTCTGGGTTACCCCTTGCCTGGATTCTGGACTGACAGGACCAAAGGGCCATCGAAGACAACGTGCGTGCAACTTGTGGAGATGTGGTGACCGAATGCGTCGTCATTGGCAATGGCCGCCCATCACCGTCGCTATTCATTGAGACAAATTCGGATATGCCTCACCTAAAGTTGAAACGGGAAGTTCTCCGTCGCACCCGACAGTTCCACTCCAGGAGGTACTTGCACGAACGTATCACTTCAATGGATATGATCGTGATCGTGGAGAAGGGTTCGTTACCCAGGACGGCCACCAAGGGTAACGTCCGCAGGAGAGCAACGGAGGAAGCTTTTCGGACACTTTTGGACAAAATCTACGGCACAGAATGGGCTGGCTCATCATAATTTGAATTACCGTGGACTCACCTCATGGACTGGTAGTATCTATCTATCTATTACGACCGAACATCACTTCCACACGGATAATTTTATTTCGACACTACCCTAGTAGAGTTAATGCATATCAACGAGTAGAGCTACAGTTTTTAGTCTACATTCTTACATTCATACGATAGCGGTATAATTAGATCCACTCATACAAATATTAGACTACGCCTATTACTGCTCTTCTTCACTGACCGGCGCCGAGTCATCTGCCATTCTGATCACAACCCGATCCTGGGAAATTTGCATAACAAGGAGTTCGCCTTGATCCACTGCGACCTTGACATGAGCGAGGATGTCCACGTGTCGTACTAAGGATGACATGCGTTGTTCATCCTCACCCTCGCCTAAGGCCACGTTGTGGGGAGGAGGGGAGACACGCGCCAGATTCAACGTGATTTGATGAGTCAAGGAGATGTGCGAGTCGTTAATAGCTTCCGGAAATGGCCTGCTCCGATTCATTAATGTTGGGAACGATGGAAGGTGTAGTTTGCACAGCTGAAAAGCCGCGCGGACACCAGGTCCCCAACTGACGAAAACAATGATCGGACGATGGGATCGATGGAAATTCCGCAGTGCTGTGAGAGTTATTTGAGCAAGGTTGGGAGTCGGAGCCGAGCGGTGTCGCTCCACTGAAAAGCGGTCCAGCCAGTGAAAAGCGTTGATCGAGTCGATGGCGAGAAGGGCAATCTCGGAAGTTGGGAGATTGAACATATGATATGATGGTAGATTAGCTAAGCCAGCGGCGAGTTGGGATGAGTCGTTCGGCCGAAACAAGTGAACATTGCGAAGAGCGACGGAGATGATCTGACCGGTGGAGTCGTTGTGAGAAGGGAAGTAGTGCGTGAGACGCCTTTGGAGTAACACCCGGAGTCGGTGTACATCGAAGGAGCCATCAGTGTCAAAGATGACGGAGACCTTGTTCCAGCCACCAAAGTGGAGAGGAAGGATGCAGGAACAAACAAGGTAATAGAGAAGATGGGTCTTCCCTGAACCCGATGGACCCTGTATTTCGATGATATCACCGCGGTGAAGGGAAGACAAGTAGGAGAGACCGGGAAAGGGAGGAGTAGGTATGGCAGTAGGAGCAGTAGCTGTGACTCGGGTCGATCGATTAATCAAGAGGAGTAAAAAAACATGCACTGACAGGCGGACCTAGCGGTGTTCAATAACTGTATTGGATGTAAGTAAGGATCCTGACGGGTCGTAATAGTCCACGGATCACCTTGTCGAGTGATTCCGAGTTCAAGTTCATTACACGTGACTAACGTGGGTGGAAGGACGACTCGAATCTACAACTCCTGCAAACCAGAAAATGTCATCTAATATACCCTCTTCTCGTCGTACGTCGTCATCGCCTTCCGTCACTAGAGGTGCTACCGCTCGCTCTGCGGTAAATCCACGTGTTTCAGCCTCACTTCATTCCACACGGCGTGCTTCCATTAAGAGCCCAACACCCCCTCCTCTCAGTCCAGATGCTCCTGAAGTACTTGCTGCTTCTCTCAAACGAGAGACGGAAGAGAAAGAACGGGTGTGTCGTCATCGGTCCTTAACTCCTTTTTGCACGTCCCTTAAGCTTTCCCATTCGCAGCTCCTCGTTCAGCTGCAGAACAAGGATCAAACCATCTCTTCCCTAAGCGAAGATAATTCCGGCATATCTACAGCTCTGCACACCGCAGAAACACGGCTATATGAATTTTATGCCGAACAAGCTAGGATGGATGAGGAATTGTCTGCCCGCATCGAGGTTACGGAAAAGCTTAGAGCGCAGGTTCGCGAGCTTGAAAAGGAGAAACGTGATTTGCATAGAAGATATAATGAACAGGTCAGTCAGCCCACATCCTTGCAGTGATTTGACGCGCAAAGCAAAGCTTGACGTGCGTTTCAAAGACCGACACTTTTGAGGCCGAGCGTCAAGCGTTCTATGACAACGAGCAGCACCTCAAATCCCGTATCCAATCCCTCACACAAGCACGAAGGCTGCCGCCCGTACCGCGTTCCCCAACTGTTCCGGATATGTCGGAAACCGACACCGAGGAAGAAGACGAGGAACCCGTCCAAACCTCCATTTCGTTTCAAGAGAAAGACCTTGACGCGGAACCTGCTGAGATGACAGCCCTGAGGCTGGAGCTGTCCACCCTTTCGACATCCCATGCGTCACTCCAGAGCACCCTTGTCCTGCTGCAGACGCAGCTCGTCGATCTGAAACGAGTGAACAACCAGCTCCAGGAGGAGAACGAAAGCTACAACATCCTCCTGCGCGAGAAGACTCTAAGTGGACAATACGACCTATTCAGGCAAGTTAACGGAGACTGCTCCAACTTTGGTGATGAAGACGGCCAGACGGACAACATGGGCGATATCCAAAGTATTAACAGCGGCGCGCACAGTAGCCAACTCGGCACGGTCGATGAACACCCTGATGAAGAAGCCCTACATCCCAGCTTGGGAATCGATCACGGCGACCTTATGGAACATCCTGACGACGAGGAATCCATTGGGAGAGATGGATCCGCGCGCGGAAAGCGCAGTCGTCAGGGTCGTGGCCATCACGGCGGCTCTTCACATTCACCCCCACCTCGTGGAGAGTCTCTTGCTGGGTTGCCCATTACTGGCCCGGGGCTCGACCTAGCTGCAGAATTGGGAAGGGCCGAAAACAAGGACATCTTGGAAGGCCGTGCGGACGATGTCTCCGGCCCGCGAAAGAAGGGTTCGTCCGATTCCAGGAAAGTATCCGGTGCGGAGGCTGGAATGGAGCCTCACTCCTCTCTTAATGAAGTCGACACTTTGAGAAGCGAAATCAAATCGCTCAAGGACGCAAACAAGGCGCTCTCCCTATACGCATCGAAGATCATCGACAGGATCATTGCACAGGAAGGATTTGAACATGTCCTGGCTGTGGACTACGAAGCACAGGCGCCCGCAACTCCCACAGAGGCAATGACTTCTCAGGATACCTCCGTTGAAGCCGACAAAAAGCCAAAACGAAGAAATACTTTATTTTCCCGGTCCAATACGAACCCCCATCCGCGCACCGAAAAACTTACTACGTTCGACTCACCACCTCTGAGCAACTCACCTGCCTCGCGCCCAAACCGGCGCTCGTTATCCTTTGACTGGCGCTCGTTCACTCCTTTCGTAAGCGGCGAGAAGGACAAGAAGCCCGAAGCGAACCCCAACCTCCGCCCTCTCACGCTCAAACCTGGGAGCATCAGTGGCGCACGCAAGCT
>WNGR01000735.1_pt1 | contig 63722 bp, 89 predicted proteins | sample 5407581 | NCBI WGS metagenome assembly WNGR01 (sample SAMN13153383, study PRJNA577476) | soil metagenome | isolation source: 80 cm soil or saprolite under Garry oak tree replicate 2 | place: USA:California | collected 2016-06-15
CAGGTATTGTTGGTTTTACCATCTTATAATAGCTTACTCGTTATGTACCATCGCACTTATCGCACTAGACAACACATCTTCTAAATGGGTAAACGCAAGCGACTGTTCCCTTGATATAGGTGTCACTTCGTCTATCAATGTCGCAAGTTCATGCGCTTTTGCGAATAGCTTCTCCGACCTCTCTCGCTGGTCATTTTTGAATGGCGTGAATAAAAAACTTCTATCAATGCGTTGTTTATTGTCCATACTCACTACTTTCTTCAATACATCTTTCATGCCGTTGGCCCCGCTATATCAGGGGGCTTAACATTCATGCCATCATGCTTTTTATGCGCACGCGGCGGTATCTGATGCGCTTCGCTAACCTGGTGCGGTACATCAGCAGACATGATGGGCGGCGGTGCTTCTGTTAAGCCAGAAGACGTGTATATTGGCGTACTGGGAGGCGTAGGAAGTTTTGCTATATCAGGAAGCGTACCCCCTGACGTGACTAGCACATGTTTAATATCTTCTACCCCCATGTCACCGGCAGCATTGACTAACGGAACAAGCGGGCTATTTGATGCGACAGCAGCATGTTGTACTGACCGAATAAGAATATATGCAATCTGCGGAACAAGTACCACTACAATGCCCTTTGTCGTGACAGGCGCTCCCACTGTATAGAGATTTGTAAAGTACGAACCTGTATCAAGAATAATAAAGAAAATTGTTGAGCGTACAAAACTAATCCATGCATGTGTAGCAGGCGCAACTACCGGAATATCTGTGAAGAAGTGAGAAACTAAATCCGTCCAAGTAGGGGTGGCAGTAATATTCGCTTTTGGTTTTACATGTATCATGGTTGTAACCCTGAGTCCTTTAGAAGTTTCGTAAACGCATTAGCGGCAGGCGTCATAAACGCACTTAAAGCGGATACATCATCAACAATCACCTGCGGAACCCCGCCTGTCGGCTGTGTCGCTTCACATTTTGCCAGCGCCGCTTCACAGCCGACAAGCTCATTGCCGATACCGATCTTATAGACGCCCCTTGCGGTTGTGTACCCTAAGCGGGTGTAGTTGCAGGTCAAGATGTTTCCTGCCCCCGATGTCCAGTAATTCTCTACATGCGCGACAGCCGTATCTTCCCGAAGAATAACATCAGCAGCATCCCACGCATGGGTGAGAATATAATTGCGAAAGCCGAGCGTCGCCCTTTTTCCATTAGGAGAGGTTAATGTCTTTCCATCGTCCTTCCATCCTGTCGGTACTCCTGACACCGTTGTTCCTCCTAACGCAGGCAGCCAGGGAAGTCTTATCTGAGCCGCCCAACTGATATGCAAACTTGTCGCAAGATATCTACGCGGTTGACTAGCGATTTTACCAAATATGCCGCCCACAATGGCAGCAGTATCATGCACGATATAGTTGCTATTGCTAAATCCCGTAATGGTAATGATGTGATTACCCGAAGGAGTCCAATTCGGCGCATAAGGATTTCCTCCTAAATCAACGTCAATAACAGGCTGTTCTGGAATAGTCACTATCACAGGGTAGCCAAGCGCAAGAGAAGACCGTATCAATAACTCGTCATTGACTTGATGAGATGTTGGATTTATTGCTGTGATATCAAGATATTGTAATCCCGCTTGATGGAATAAGTTATGCATATCATCTGTCGATACACCGCCTGTATTGATACCGCCATGTGTATCTGCCCAAACGTCTACCTGTTCGCCGGTTCCCTGAGAACCTTTCCCGACTTGCCCCGCATATAAACACTCGCCAACAGAGAAAAAGCCGCACTCAAATTCAGACTCCCCAGGCTCAAATTGAGATATATCGGGGAAGTCTGCAACTTCACCATGAGAGGTCAGCACAATAACACTCCTTTCAGGCCCAAGATAGACGTTCGCATCAACAGGGACATTGATGCCAGGAATACCTGACATACTATCTGTAAACTGCACATAGTTGTAATGTGACCAGGGAGGAGGACACGGCGGCCGCTCATTCGGGGTAAACTCCCATTTTGCCAGTACCAGATCAAACAACGGGAGACGCTGATCTTGCAAGCGTGATCGTATATATGCGTCAGCAGCGTATAGAAGTGATGCTTGCGTATAGTTGAGTTGCTGCTGTTCTAGCCAGCGCACCGCCCAGTCAGCCGTAGCAGCAGGGTCGCCTTCTTCATAATCAAGCATCAACTTATCATATGGGCGAATACTGCCAAGTGTACTCTGCAAGAAGTTCGCTTGCGCGATGGGTTTCCCATATTGAGGATAGACGTACTGATAATAAATCAGTATATCTACCCCCGCTGCGATAGCGTTTTTGCGATAGACTTGAAAGTGAGAGTCAGGCGTGGCTGAGTCGCATACACGAAAACAAGCGCGCGCAACACCATCAAATGATGCCGCCCATTTTCTGTATGCGACCCAATCAATATTACTCGGTTGAAAAGATGATATATCTACGTAAAGAGGCGGTGCCATACACTGATTATACCATAAACATGCGCAAAGCTCATACTTATTTATGATAACGCAGAATAAGCGTTACAACTAAAACAAGCAATAAAGCAAATCCCCCACCCAAAACAAGACCAATAATCAACTGGCTTGAAACACAAATCATTTCTTACCCACAAAAAACTTGCTACTGGCGATCAGACTTGATATATTGTCCTACCCATCGTTTGATTTCTACCATCTTCTCTTCTCGCGCCTCTATATCGACACGGATGAGCCAGGCATTCAGGCCTTCAGCAGCATACAGTTCTCGTAATGGGCCACCAGTCATGCGGATAATGTAGTCATGCCACTCATTGAAAAGCCGCACAAACTCCTGATAGGCCATCTGTTGCGCTTCTAAGAGGCTTTGTCGCTTCTTGAGTATCACGAGTGTATTATACATATCATCTTTCCCGCCTCTTAATGGTATCAATCAGTAAAGCGATACCTGCAATACCCGCGCAGGTACAAATGACTATAAGAGACGCTATTATAATAATCATCGTCCACCATTTGATCTTGGGCCGCCATCTCCGGCAATATACCAACAGATGCCAAACACAATCGCTGCAATGGCAAAAGCTATAGCAACGTCTCCAATAAGTTGTATCATTACATTTCCCTCTCTTCTATATCATCCTCTTTATTGATAAGACCAGCGATCTTATGCATCGCATCAATATCGCGCTTTTGCGGTGTCTGCCATGTAGAAGCTCCCGCATAACTCTGTTTTGCTTGCGCGGGTAGGGGAACCTTGCCCTTAACGTCAAGCGCATGTTGCTGTGTGGGCATTGGCTTGGGCTTTGGCACGCCAGCCGGTTTCGCTATCTCTTCACCAAGGACAGGTGGTATTGACCTGATTAAAGACTCTTCGGGCTTCTTTGGTGGTAATGACGGGCGCACTGCCCTAGACGCTGTGCCCGTCTTCTCATCAAATTCTATACCCGTACTCGGCTTTGATTGCGCTCTCTCAGGAACCTGTTTCATAACAGTGCGCTCAACGATTAACGGGGTTGTATCCTGTACGACCATGCCATGTTGCGTGAACTGTTCCATCTGTCGCTCCATTTGAGCGGTTAAGTTGTGGGCAACGTTGATGACCATATCATTGATAGCTTTTGATTGCATCATACCCGCTTTCCCCTGCTGGTACTGGTGCCACTGCTGTTGCAGATGCATCTTTTTCTTTAATGTCTCAAGAGCATCAGGATGTCGCTCAGCGAAGATAAACACAATCGCAAATTCAGCGACTATCGGGAGCGCCGCCCGAATAACAAACACGCCCTCATGATTGCTAATAGGAAGCCCCGCAAGCACCGTATCGGAGAAAGAGAGGATATTGTGTATCCATAAGTATTGCAATAAGAGGTATTGGAAGTAGAATGACGACGTTGCCATGAACAACGACATACCCATCGTCACAAAGAACCGTGCCCACTCTTTCTTAGCAGCAGAACGGCCCATGATTAAGATCAATACAATAGTAAAGAACTCATACGCAAAACCGCCGACATAGGCCAGTATTATCAATGGGTCAAATGATAGTCCTCTGAAACCAGAAAACAACTCAGCGTTACCCTCCCCCAGGATAAACCAGATAATCGGCGTGCCAAAGACAGCAGCCGCCCATATAGCAAGATCAATCAGTTTGTCATGCGTCCCCGCGCTATGGGCAAGGTCTTGCGCTAATAGCGAGTCTATTTCATCATCGTCAGCAGTATCAGCTTCCTCTTCTTCCTCAAGAGGTACAATTTGCCCCTGGCTCATATCAACGGGGTTGCCATCATCATCGACATATAGCGTTTGTGTCGGGCGTCGAAACATCCCGAAGAGCTTGTTAAACATTTTGCCCCCTTATATTTCATGTATTATCGGTTCACCTGTTATCTTTACTGTATCTATCTGCTCTTTCAAAGAAAGAGGTGAAAACAACGCGCGCATCCTCTTTGCGCACATCGTTGCTAAGAATTGTGCATACTCTGCTGATGGTTGCAGATCGCTCACAACTAAGATGCTATAAATTGATCGTTCAAATTGCTCTATCGCATCGCGCGCTTTTTCAGGATGGTCGGGAAACAAGTAGCGCAAGAACTGCATATCCGCATCTGATTTTTGCATCAGGGAGATATACAGCTTCATAAACGGCCCTTTGGCGCGAGGGTCATCACCCGCTATCTGTTTCCACATATCCCATGTAACTACTGCTTCGTTGTAATATTCCTGTGCTACTCGCATCTTACTTACCATCCATCTTCGTACGCTCTAAGGCCTTAATTTCATCTAACAGCTTCTTCATCGGTTCCTCAAACAACGCCCGCCCATTGGTTGTTAGGACAAAGCTTTGCGCTTCTCGAAATCTTTTAATTTGCTGGTACTTATCACTTATTTTTTCTTGGACGGAGCGATCATCTACTACAGCGAACTCTCCCTTATGGTTCAATTGCCATCTCAATTAGCGCGTTCAATGCCGCTTCGATATAGAGAACGTCATTTGAAGTAAGATACTCTCTGTCAGTATCAATTCCGTCTGTTATCTGCTTTACCGCATTTTTTACAAGCACCCTTCCAATAGGCGTTAAGTTATTCATCGCTATCTATACCTCGCCTAGCGCATCTTTGAAAGCCCGTTGCGCATCTTCAGAACAACCGAACATATAAACAATTTCGCCTAAATCGCCGGAATGCAACGATATGTCATCCCGAAAGATACCCAAGCGTACAAGGCTATCAAGTGTTTCCGCTACTTCGCTAGTGGGCAGACCGCTTTGCTGCTGAAATTGCATAAAGTTCATTGCGTTTTCACTATGTGCCAAAATATAAATAAGATTGCTCATTTTTCTTTATACCTTAGCTTGTGCGAGGTAGCTATTTCCCATACCCCCGTTTCACGCATATCATCCCAACGAAATTCACAACCGCCAGGCGGATAATTCTTTGTCCTTTTGTTAGCGGGTTTAGGGACATCAGCCTCAGCAAGCTGTGTTTGCTTCTCAAGATAACAACGATCGCAATAGATCGCGCCAGCGCGCGCGAACTTATCAGCAGGCGGTAAGTCAGTCCCGCACAGAAAACAATAACGCACCGGTTGCGACGATACTTTCTCGCAAACAAGACACGAAACACCGCTATCTTTTAATGGCTGCATCGTCTTCCCACATACGACACAAAACGTCTTATTGTCTTGTAATGGTTGGGTTACAAATGCATCTTCCGTCATACATCTTCTCCTATCTGCCGCTTATCAAGGGCAAGAGTGGTATCAACATCCATAGTCAGTATCTTCTCTATCAAATCGCGCTTTTCCCGTAATTGCGCTTTTGTTATTTCTATCATCTTAGGAAGCTGTTCATCATGGAGATGTAAACCGATAAGAGTACAACACCCCTCTATGTCAGAATAAACAGTAACAAGGTTCATCGTAAAGTCAAACACCGATGTTTTGTTATCGGGATTAACGTTTTTACCCTCAGCATAAAGCTTTCCCTCAACACTCCCTACACCTTCGATATACTGTGTCGTATGTTCAATAAGGTTCCCTATACACTCACCATTATTTTCCGTCGGGGTACTCGCTTCCTGCGGGGTATTTACATCCATTATCTTTTATCCTTTTAATTTAAGTGCGACTTCTTCTTCTGTGTATTCTGCTTCTCAGCAAATTCGAGCATTGAAACGGCTATAGCAGAGAAGACTTCTACGCAACTTACCAGGGTTTCATCAAGCTCCTGTTTCTCAGAGGGCAAAAGGATACAATCAGAGAGTTTCGCCCCCGCTTTTATATTGGTATTCATCTCATGGCACTTATGTGCATAATAGACTATTCTCCGCAAGAGCGCATACTCAATACCAACAGCCGGATTAAGCGCAACGATCTTCTTATCAAGTTCAGCTACCGCGTCGCACTCTTCCTGTGTGATTTTTTCGTCGCCCTCGGTCATCATTTTATAAAGTTCTTCAAATTCCATCATAATCTCCTTAAATGAGCAAAAGGATATCGCCCATAAGCTTTTCTCGAATAGCCTCTCTCCAAGCATCCGTAAGATCAATATAAAATCTATCAGGCTCACAGCGATCGAGGGTAAAGCCATGTTCAACGCACTCTTTCGCCGTAAGATTTAGCGCGTAAACACCATTGATATACGCCCCAAATTGCTGACCGAGCACGCACTTTTGCGGGCAAGCCATGTTTAGGATGGCTATGTTTAGCGCATTTTCCCAACCAGGTATCTTCTCAGTAAGTAACGCCGCCCCTTTTGCTGTGCGATCTTCAAACATCTTATCTTGTCTCCCGTTTCTGGCGCAAACGCGCCCGAATATCTTTCCATCCCAATAATACAGGATGCTGCTTGCAAAAAGGTTTCCATGCTTCGCCATATAGCCAAAGCGTTAACTCGACGCTTACAGTGCCGTCATCTTCACCGAATGGAATAATACTGCTAATATTACACGCACACCATATACTTACACGATCATCTCTATATGCGCGATATTCTAACGGGACAGCATCTTGTACAGCGTCATAGACACCCTGAACGCTCCATTCATAGAGCGCCCCATCTCTCTCACCATAGACTTCTCTTACAAGGTCTTGTTTTCCTCTTTTTATATCATTCATCTTATATCCATATATCCTTCTTACATAGCCACCAACCTTCGTGCGGGTCAGCAATATCAGCGACGTATTTACCGCAATCAGGACACGTATACTTTTGACACACAAAACACGCAAACAAGTTCATATCGCATTTGCGTCCACAATGATCGCAGACATCGTGAGACGGTTGCACATGCACCCATGCAACTTCTTTCTCAAGAATGTCTTTATCCTCTTGAGAGAGTGTTTCAGGAGCTACCATCGCGCGCAAGACAACGCCCGCTACTTTACGTACTTCTTCTCTATCCATCAAAACTTCTCACCACGCGCTTTGTGCCACAAAATACGCGGTAGCTTGCGCATTACAGCAATACGCACATCTTCTGGCATATTCTTTGCGTTAAACCGCTCTAACTCTTCTGACTCTATATACCAGCGCCCGATAGTGCTGTTGCCTGTTTCATTGATACACTCTGCTGTAAGTGCTCCATCAATAATCCAAGCCCGTACTGTCGCCATAGACACCCCCATTATTTCAGCGACCTGCCTGGTAGTCAGCTTTTGCGCCGTTGCTTCTCTAATTTGTTCTTTCGACATCGGGTGAACATCACCATAGATGTTCGTTCCCAGGTTTCGCGTTTCTCTCATTGACTTGCCCCTTTGTATAAAGATGCTATAAAACAAAGCAGCATGGAGGTCAAACACTTTGTTTTACAGCGCTCTATCTAACAAGATACCATTGCAACTTTTGCTCTTAGCCAACGATATTGCTCGTATTTTAATTTCAGTACCCTCAAACGGGTCGATACCATTGCAACTGCATCTTGTTATTTTATTTTATAACCTCCACAACCCAGAGATCGTCAGCTAACTGATTATCCTCAAAGTACGCTTGCGGGATAGTAAAGTACCCATACTTTCCCCATGCAGTTCCCCAAGAGTTTCTAACAATGTAGCGCGCATCGGGCATGGCCGTATCATCAAAGCCAACAACTAACACCGCATGACCGCCGACAACGCGCTCTCTTGAGAAGTCAGGCATCGGCACATCACCTGTATCAGCGACCGCTTGTGTCATAAACGACTCATAGACAGAGAAACCGATGACAAAGGGCAACCCCGATGCAAGCACGACATGCATACTGTTCTTGTCTTGTGGGAGCCGTGAGTATTGTACTGTCTTGTCCAGTTTCGCAGCAGCAAGGGCCGCTTTCGTCGGTTTCGTTGCGAAGTCACCAGCAACATAAGGCATCACACTCTCAGCACATGCGCCCTTTGTGTGACATATCTTGATGGCATCTCTCAGATACGCGCCGCTATCATAGTTTGCTGTATGCTCTAGCGCCCTGGCTTCATAATAGATAAACGCCTCTGAGAAATGCCTGTCTCCCAAACCCTCTTTACTATGGAGAAACTCTAGACATCCCGCTGTAGAGAACCCTACGCACGAACCTTCAGCGCCCTGATCGTATATGGGCGGGCAACTAGGGCGTAAATCAACGATAACGGGTAATGCCTGTGCAGGCGGGGTAATGTGATAGAAGAAGTCGCGTTTGTCGGGAAGATCAGGAAGCCAGCCCAGCCCTTTTGCTGTCATACTCAATAGTTTCATCCTTTGCTTCATCCATCTGAAGCTGTCGCGCCAGGACAATTTAAAATCATCTGTGACGCTTGAAAGCGACCAAGTAAAAACTCATACAAGTTCGTACCCGCGACAGGAGACGCTGACGCGGTAAATTGTTGCTTAAAAGTCTTGATAAACCCAGGCGCTACGTCTGTCATTTTTCCGCAATATGGATTTGTCTTTGCATGAACAAGACTATCCACAGCCGGTTGATCGACATTCGCCCGATACGCATTCAGCATCGTCAGATTATTCGGCCCAACCATCGGGTCGCCAGCAGGTATCAACGCCGTGGGATTTGATTGAAGCGCCGCCGCTTGCAGTTCATCAAGAGCTTGCGCGCTTATCGTATTGCCCGAAGTGACATCCGTCACTTTCCAGGGAGTGCAGCCGATAGCAGGGTCAATGAAGTTTGTGAGAAGCCTGTTATCAGACGGGTTTTTCATCACCGTAAAGTTACCCAACGCAGCCCGATTAGCGGGTGTGTCCTGCGCTGTTTGTCCATTGGCGAAGAGATATTGCGTCTGAACGTTATCTGATTGGTCTTGATCGACTATTCTAAAGTCCCTGACTGTTGGACAAGTATTCCCCATACTGTCAACGCCAAGAGCAGGAATAGCAACCCCCGCATTATTGACAGCCGAGAAGAAGTTGACCGCGTTACAGAAAAAGACTTGCCCGAACACATTCCCGCCAGCGCCGTTCACGCACTGATTATTCGGGTCTATCAAAGTTGTCACATCATCGTTACCGCCGCCAAAGATAGCGACAACAGCGCCAGCAGGAAGCGTGATGGGCACAAGTGTCGCAGCGGGGGTAGTGCCAGCATTGACTACTAACGGGTCATACACCTGAAATGCTTTGTTCGCGGGGTTGAAAATAATCGCCTGGACAAATACCGCCTGGTTAGGGTCTCCTTCGCTGCAACTGTTGCGTAGCGTCCATGTCTTCAACAGACCCTCTTGAGAGATCACGCGTTGCGGGACTTCTAACGCGCATGACACGGCTGCGGTGTTCAAAGCTCTGGCCTGTGATTTCATTGGGAACAGGCTCCCAATACCTATCAGCATCAATATTATGATATACAGGCGGCAGCCCGCCAGATGTTTTAAGAACATCTTTCGTTCCTTTCGTATGCTTTACAGTAAGTTCGGTAGATAGCGCAATCTTGCCGAGAAGTTTCCAGACTCTGTGTAAGAATAGCAACACACCCACCAGTACAAGAACAGTCACAATAAAGAAAAGTATCACAAGATATATCGGGTCTATCACCTCACTCAGTTTCCTCGCCAGCCCCATTAGTGCGCTCTGCTAAAACTTTGCTTTACTACACGGTTCGCAATAAAACGCCTGAGTTCTCAAGTCAGATTGATAGATGCCATCTTTCGTCACAACATGGCACCATATATTATCCCGCAAATCTTGCACTAAGAGATGCTTCTCGCTTGCGATATGGCATATCGCGCACACCAGCTCAACCTCTAATGCCAGCTTGCCTGTAGTGAGAAACGTCACTATGCCAACGATGATATCCTTTTGCCAGGATACTCTCCGCCCGATAACCTCGATACTTCTCCAATAGACCTCACGCCCAACAAGTTCTAAGTATCTATTTTTCTTAATAGCGGCATCAAGATCGTATGTTTCAAGTATCCTTTTCGGCATTACAGCGTTACCCCCGCTTCACCTAGTATATCTAAGCGTTGTGCCAACTTCATAAACTCTTCTAACTCATAATCAGAGAGATTATCCCAACGTAGGGTTGTTAGGAAATTTATACGCTCTTGACGTAAAGCCATGCGCTCAAGTTCGGGGGTATGCTTTACTAAACGCCTATCATTGCGCATACCGCTTGTGATTTCACGCCCATCGGCGAGAAACCTTTTCCCATTATCTAACAATACCTGGCCTGTCTTCAGGCCGACTTTTCTCACAACGCGCAACTCATACGTAAATTTTGTATAGCCTGAGCGGATTAACACGCGCTCATCAACATACCAGGGCTCTTTCCCTGTATGATACTCAATACTATGTTCGTCATTCATAAAATCTGCCCCTTCACTTCACTAAACCCATAAAATGGTTCCAGAAAAGTAGCTGTGATAGTATGCCTAAAGCATACCCAACGAGAAACACGATATACATACAACCATAACTATATTTTTTGTTCATCGCCATATCCCTTACATGCTTATCGTATCCTGATACACAATCACAGGGTCGCCATCTTTGTCTACAGTTATGCCCTGCACTACTTTCCCATCTAGCGCAACAATTTGCGGTTTCCCGTCTCTATCATGGATGATGCGCACATGTAGCGCATGAAACATCGCTACAAGCTTCGCATACGCGGGTAATAGCGTTAACGCTTGAATGTGTTGCCACTCTTCATCATCATATTCGTCATGGACTATCTGTATTGCATCAAGTTCATGCACGACCCTATCAATGGGTGACATCTGTATCTCTTTCACGATGTGCCGCCCTTTTACTGTGAGCGAATACTTGTTACTGTTCAATGCTGATTTCTCAACATAGCCGTCTTTATATAAGCGCCTCATACTCCGGCTAAGAGACGCAGGAAACACACCTAAACGCTCAGCAAGAGACGTGATCGTTTTGTACGGGCCTTGCGTCATTTCAACCAGGGTATCTTTTTGTAAAGATGATAACTCTCTTGCCATCTTTTACCTCGTAAGGTGAATAGGAATACAAGGAACAATACATATCCACATATCTTTCCAATGCTTACGCGGTTTCCAAAAAACACCTACCCAGCAATCCTCTAATTTTAGTTCAAGTTGTATTCTCATGCCGTATCCAGTGGGGTACTAGCGTCCGTCGGGGGTACTAGCGTCCATGTTATGCGCTAGACCTGACAACGACACCAGTAGCATCAATACAAGCGATTGTACTTCGTTTTCGTTTAAGCCGCGCCCATCTATATCGGCTTGTTGGACGTAATTGCCAGCGATCATATACAACGACCGCGCCACCCCTTTCGGGGTGACTGTCGGTTCGCTGTTTTCATGGGTTTCCCAGTCACCCATCGCTACAAGTTCCCGCATTGTTTCATCTTGAAACAAACGGGCTTCTTTGATAACAGGTGACTCTTGAAAACGCTGCCACTCTTCGTAGACGCCATCGAACCATCGCATCGCTTTCTCAGGGCCAGTACCTAGCGGCGAACCCGCCGCCTCATACGATTTAATGATAGCCTCTTTTGTTTCACGAATTTTTGGGAGTAACATCGTCATACCGGAGGCCGCAAAGGCTTCGTACTCTTCCAAAATTTTACTTTGCGGCCGCATGTCTAATATTTGCATTATTCTTCCTCAACCTTTGACGCGCTTGTGACAGTCGCGTCAACCCATTGCGCCGGTAACTGAAGATCATCCTCAATCGCGCAAGAAGTATATAGTCGCCGTATTGCGGCGATATCACGATATACTAAACGATAATTCAGTCCTAGCTCAGTTGCTATCTCGCGCCCTGACATTTCTTCAGAGTAAGCGAGATTAAACACTAACTGTTGTCGCTCTGTGAGCTTGTGAACAAACTGGATGACAGCTTGTAAAGAGTCACGCTTTTCTAACGCATCAACTTTTAGTAAGTCGTCCGTCGTCATCCAGTCCTGGAGAGATTGCAAATGGTAACTTACTCTGCGCTGGCGCTCAGGTTTGTTCACGTTGCCCTGAGCGTCAACCCCCCAACGCATTTCTTCGGCATATCTATAGAGACGCCGCTTCAGCACAAGAAACGCAAACGCCGCGAAGTGTTTGTTCGGGTCAAAATCAGGAGGACAGAGCGATGGGTCGTATTTACGTATGACGCTTTCTTTTACCCTGTCATCCGTAAGGGTAAATGTCACCATCAACTCTTGTAAGATATCCCAGTAATCTATAGATGGGTCAAACAAGTACTGCCGCTGACTGTCACGCAAGAACTGCCTACAAAGGGCAAAGATGATACCGAGATTTTTCTTTGCCAGTTCCGGTATATCAGGGTCTAATCGAATGCGCCTGGCATACTGAGCGGGCGTCATTCCCGCCGTTGAAGCTGTATAACTCATGTCTTATTCAATCCCTTACGTGCATAAGAAAGTGTACGAGGATACTTCTTATTTTTCTTATCACTCACTATCTGAGCTATCTCATCAAAACTACTGCTTACCGCGCTATCCTGCAAATTCACCATATCCAACTTTGGCAAATGTGCCATAGTAGCTATCTCTTCAGGGTTAATCGCATTGATAAACCCGTTCGGTACGGGTATTTTCACGACGTTTACCGCCCCGCAATTTACCCAGAACACATTGCCAAACACATGCTGCAATTCACGTGCTACCCGTCCCCCATTCGGAATGATACTGAGCCACGTCAGAAGACTACGTAACTCACTAAAAAGGTCATCGCTATCAAGCGTCGCTAATACTCGGTAATAGCGTTTACGCGCGCTAAAACTACTCGACAAAATCGTCGCGACTACGAGCGGGCTAGTAGCCTGCGTCTCATGCATAATACCTAGTAGCGTATCAGCCGACGTATCATACCTATTCATCTCGACACACTGACTCTTGTCAGGATGCGCGTACCAGAATAACCCTTTGATGTGGCCTATCTGTACGGGCTGCCCATGGGGACAGAGTAATACTTTCTCTATAGCGCCATCATTACTCATTATTTTTCACCGATCTAAAAGCTATGCGTGCGCCATCACGATCTTTTGACCACACAAAACGTATTCTTGTTGTGTTGGCAAAAAACGTACATCCATCGTTACGAACGACTTTCCCGTTATCCATAGAACATAACAACATCCACAAGTCAGGACTATGGCTACCCTCACCTGTGATATCCTCCATCTTAAAAACCCTATTTTCAGGAATAGCTTGCACTGCATCTTTCATCGACTGATCTAATGGCATATTTGTATTGCCCATATCAATACCCTTTACTTTCTACAGATTGCTGGGGCAATAGTTTCTAGTATATCGCCCCGTACACAACGTTCACTGTTTTCGTATCAGCATCGCTACTTGTCGTTCCCCGTGTTGCAACAGGTCTATATTCGACATAAGCAGCGTACTCAACGTTCTCTCCGAACAGTCTTTCAACATCCCTACAACACGCGCTTCGCGGATAATATACACATCGAAATACACTTCTTCATGAAGAAGCTTTGCGGGTACAATAAGCAAAGCTTCTTCCAACGGAACTAAGAGTTCCGACATTTACTAAGCCCCCTGTGCTTCTAACACACTCATCCGTCCTCTACAGTTTAACTGTCCATTAGGGTACAACTGTCCATTAGGGTACAACTGTCCATTAGGGTACAACTGTCCATAGCAAAAGATATGCTACTTTAGTATCTAGCGCAATATTGCCCTGTTATACAAGCCAACACACGGTCAGGTAGTTCTTCCAACGTACACATCTCTGCATATTCAACATTACACATATAGCCAAGGTTTGCCCCATTTTTCAATTCATCAGCAGAAACAATGCGAAACATCATCGGTATAATTCCCATAGATGCGCGCAATTCTTCTATACGCGCTTCAGGGCCATCAAACCAATCATAGATGTCTCCATCACCGACAATGACCAGGTATCTCTCATGCGCTTTCCAGTCATAACCAGTGCAGTTAATCCCACCAAAGGCTAGTTCAAGCGCATCAGCAAGCGCCGTACCGCCCCTATGATGTGGATGTATACGCGCTTTCTTCACATCGCCGCCCATCGACATTACTTCAGAAGCATATGAGTTAAATTCTATTAATGCTGTCTCCGTTCCAGGCTCACCATCCAAAGCAGCAAGAATGCACACAATAGCCGCCGCGTATCGATCTTTTTCAGGCTGCGTGCTGTCGCTTGTGTCCCAAAAGAGGACGATCTGTATATCAGGAACATTGCGCCTGAAGACGTGATAACTTCGTGACTCTTCACCTGTCAGACTGTCTCTATACAACTGATTTTGTTGTCGCAACGTCATTTCACCTTCATAAGCGGATTGACGCTGTAGCTTATATTTCTCTGAAAGCAATGCTTCTCGCAGGTCTATAATAATAGACGCATTACCAGCAACCGTCGCGTCATAGAAATCATCATCTCGCTCTTCTTCAGAAGGCGGCGGGCCGCTTGACCCCGCGACATGTTCTAGTGGCACATTTCCCGCTTTCGCACCCATAAGTTGCGCAAGTTGCTCTTTGTTGCCGTTTGAGAACACTTGAGCGTTCTCAAGAGCTTCTTCTATATCGCCATCAGTCATCGGTTGTTGTACCGGCTGAGAATTTTGCGCTTTGTGAAAGTCAGGGTCATCTTTATGCTTCATTACGAGGTATGTATAGAGCGTTGTGACTACTTGAGCGCAATTTGCTCTATCGCCTTTTTCACTTGAATTAACTAATGGGAAAGCAAGATCAATAAGATCAGGGTCGCTCCCATCGAGAATACACCCAAAGCGAATAAGAAAAAACAACGCTGTACAATCTTTTTGTATTGCCGAACCATTCAAGTCGTCATCGCCGATAGCCCACTTGAATGTACTTAACATCAATTGGATATATTCAGCATAGCGCCCAAACTTCTTCATGAAGATGCGCTCAGCGCGTGCATCCTCTAACACATTATTGATATACGCAAGGATGCCATCGTTTTGTATGGTCTTCTCTTCTACTTTAGGCAAGCATGTAAATGACTGCGCAACAATATGCGCTATCTCATGACAGAGTACCGCGAATATCAATGTTTCCGGCGGAACAATGCCGCGTAAGTAACTCTTGTCGTACTTCTCTTCACACACAAGCGTGTACAAGACAATCTCATACTGTTCATATGGTTTCGGCACCATATCAAAATCAGGCGCACTTGTGACATCTGTATTACAAGTACAGCCAGCGTTCCGTCTTTCGGAGCCGGTTGGCTATACTTGGGGGATGGGTTATTCCGGAATAACCACCCACCTCTTTCCACTATGGGATTTCTTGCACCTCTCCGGAGGAGTCTGCGCGAGGAAGCGGAGAGGTTCCTCGCGCGTTGGGAAACTGACCGCACATTCAGGCTCGCTATGAGCCAGATGGAAAAATTTTCCGTCACGATCAGGGTAAAAATCATTTTCATACTCATATACTTGATCTGCCATTGCTCTTTCTCCTTTTGCCCTCGCGGGACTACAACTTCGCTACTAATACACACGCTAATACAAATGCTGTTATTGATAAACCAAATGAGACGAGTATACTCAAAGCACCAACGCCCATAAAAGCAAGCACAAAAGCCAGGATAAACAACAAAATCGCGCCGCCCGTAAACCAGACAATAAGTTTTGCAAGCCCCTTATTGGCTTGCGTATCAAATGCTCTATCCCTGCTCTGTTGCATCAATTGACTTTGCCATGCAACAGATTTATATGGATATTGTTGCCCACTACCAGTGGGTGTTAACCATCGCGGGTCATACCCTTGACGCTCATAATTCTCAGACATTACTGTACTCTTTCTCTATAAGAAACATCGTTTATACCTAAGTTTAACATAGATTTTTAACTTTTGCAAACGGCTTTCAAGCTATGTAAAAGCGCATCAGAAGCTATAGAGAGTGACCACGATACAACTTCTGATGCGCTATTTTCTACAAATCTTTTGAAGCCCACTTAAAGAAAGCCGCAATTCCCATGAAGATCATGCTAACGATATACAATACCACAAATGCCCAAAGAGGCGATGTGCAGATGATTACTAAAGCCCACCATACATTCATAGCATCCATACCCTTTACTCTCTACGGTGCAATACTTGAAACCATTTGCTCTATCCACATTTCCATCGTCTTTTTTGTGATACCGTCAATATCTATTAAGGCCATAGAACATTGCATTACTTTGTCAACAAAGCGTTTCTTTCCAATTTGAGAGATGAACGCTAACACATCATTCACCGGTTCTGATACCAGATCAGCCGTTGACATTGATGCTACGGGTTTGAAGTACACCCATTCGGCGACTTTCGACCTGATGGCGTTTATCGCTGTCCCCCCTTGAGCATATTCGGGAAGCAGTTGCGCTTGTTCGTCACGACTTGCTAATGCGAGTAACATAGTAGCAGCCGCGACGTTCCTGGCAGAAACGGGTAAGTACCCGTTGGTAAGTTCTCGTACATGCGCCGCGTAGCCTGTTAAGTACATAATTACTGAGTCAGGTACACGATCAACCGTCGCTTTCCCAAGATCAGCGTAAGCGATAGATTTAGCGATCTTTACTTCTGTTATACGCGATGGGTAATCAAAGGGCCAGACGACAACGCGCCCCGCAAGCGATGGTTTATGCGCGGAGTTGCCCGCGTACTTCTTGTTGTTACCGCCAAGAAACAATCTGAAGTCAGGATGTTTCTCAATCCTCTTATCGCCGATAGTCGTGTATCCTTCAGGGTCTATCACGCTGTTAAACACCGATTGCACACTCATTGGCCCATGTGGGAGTTCATCAACGCCGACGCCGTGGGCGACAACCGCGTCAACTGTTTCTAGCGACCCATTGACGATCTGTTTTCCCTGTAAGAAAGACCCTTTTGTGCTGTCTTCATCGGCAATCGTCAGAAATGACGGTTTTCCCGTTTTGCGAGAACGCTCTAACAAAATCTGCTTCATCATGTGTGACTTCCCTGACCCAGGAGGGCCGAGAAAGTAATGCGTCAACGTCGTCTGCTCAACGACTTGCATAATTTCATGAAAGAGTTCCTTCATATCTTTCCCCAAGATATACGGCTTCCCAGGCACTCTCTTCCCATTTTTATCTAACTCTGTAGCAACTAACTCCGTTATGATATTCGCCATTAAAAGCCCCTTTATTTTTTACTCTAAACTATCAAAGATTTGCTGACGAGTAAGCGGCTTTGCCGCTATTTGCCGCTTTACTCTTACTGAGCGGTGCCTGTTTTTTAGTGCTGCAACAACTTCAGCGGGCGGTTGTTCATCCGGTTCATACGACATGCCGCGCATTTCTTCTAATGTGATCTCAGCAGGTGCTTGCTGTATCTCATTATCGTCGTCGTCAATAATAAGCGCGCTCTTGCGAAAACTCAGCGGTATTCCCCCAGGAGCCTCGCTCAGCTTTTCAAGTTCATCGTGCGATATAATCGTCACAACTTTCTCTCTTACAGCCATCACAGGAAAGCGCAATACTACAACAACTTTGTACGTATCCCCATCAGCAGCAGCCTCAAAGCTCTCTATCTGGTCAGATAGAGGCTCTAAGAAGTTCGCCACATACTGTTGTATACCGAATAGTTCTTTACCCGTCATGGTGCTGCCCCCTGTTGTAAATTCTCTTCATATACTTGCTCCCATCTATAGGCAATGATGGCGCACCAGGAACATTATTTAAAGCATCGACAATGTCTGATATAAGGTTCGCAAACTCCTCAAAGCCCTCTTTTGAGACTTCTAACTTTGTATCATACATCTTGCGATTAGTGATTATCACTTCAGCGACTTCTATACGTCCATCAGGCGTCTCAAACACCGCCCAATCACGGTTTTCCCCAACCGTTACCTGTCCAATCCTACGCCCCCGATCAGGGCGTTGCGTTCCATCTCTAGTACCGTACATCGTATCCTCTTTCTAAACCTCTCTTTAGCTCACAAACTTTACAAGCGTAACGCGCTATGGCGTTGAAGTAAGCGCCGCCGCTTCATCACTGTTATACACTGACAATTGTACCGTTTTCGCATCACCCGTTACGCCCTTAACGCAATCCCTTTTGAGGATTGATAACACATCATCAAAAACAGAATTTACATCGGTACGCAGTTTTATCAAACACTCACCCTCTTCCAAGTCTATATTTGCGCGGGAGAGCGTAAAGACACCTAATTGCTCATCGCGCTCAACAGGCTTTTCATCGTCAATGCTTTGCCATTTCGCAAAAACATACACTTGCTTCTTAACATACATCACTAAACGTACATACGAACTCACTTCACTATAAGGTGCAACAAAACTGAGTAAGATACGCCCCTGACCCGTTATTGTCTCGCCTTCAAAGGTTACTTCCATATCTTCTATTGGCATATCAGTCACGCTCCCGCATTGTCAATAATACTAACACTACTAGTATCAGTATAGTAATTACTATCCATCCTTCTATCGGCATTACACGCCCCTAACTATAGAGATTAGCCGCTACAGCGTCGTCATTAACAATAGCGGCTAATCGGTGATATCCTTAATTTTCCCTTGTACAATATTACCGTCGCGTAGGGTCGGTATTTGTTGTGCTCAGGTAGGCCAATTTGTTTCCCTGACTTCACCCCCTGTTTCAGTATTTTCTGATTTCTCTATAGAAGGTAATGCACACGCCTTAAAGTCAGACAAACGCATACATACCCATATCTGTTCAGGAAATTCCGCGCCATTTGTGCGCGGGTGTACAAAATCCAACACCAACAATGGGACTTGATTATCATTCTTGTGAATAAGCAAGTCCCATATTGTGCTGAAAGCTAGTACGAGCGCATTTGTACCCGTTGTCTTGACCTGGCATAGTATTCGCTCAGATGCGCCGTCTTCTTTGCCTGTTTCCCAACGCGCACCTGAGAACGGTCTAGGAACGATCTTCTCAGAGATACGCTTCATCACTTCTCTCTCACGTTCATAACGAGCATTTATTTTATTTTTCATTAAAATGTCCTCTAATATAATACTTACGAAAAAAGTTTGTTTTGTGACATTTGTCAAAAAACTCGTAAAAATGCTTATTATCGCATCGCCAGAGCACAGAATACCCCTGCTGCTATGAAGAAAGCGACTAGCGCAAAGACACCGATTATAAGTGCATAACGATGGGGTATATCCCTCTTTACCCGCGCTTTGTACGCCTCGTTAAAAGTCTGCACCTTGTATGTATCAACTTCATCAATACGCGGTACTCGCACACTATTCACAACTATTGTGTCGTCACTATAAAACTCTTCTTGAGAGTCTTCTTCATCGCGCTCAAGGTTTCGCATTATTACCCTCTCTAAAGATATCAGTGAATGTGTACAACGTACAGAAGTAGTATCAGTGTGGCGATCATTCCAATGATAAATGACCACATCGCGCAGCGCATAATTTTGCCCCTTTACTTCGCTAACTCTAGGACGTTCTTGACCTCGACAGGCCCGCCCATTTTGATCTCATCATACAAAAACTTGCCGATACAGATAGCATCGGCTTCGTCATCATTGACCTCTTTACGATAAAAGGTCTTCACATAGTCTATAGATGCTTGTTTACCAGAGCGCCCGTTACCTAAAACACGCGCTTTCCAGGTAGACGTGTTGGCCATCCATAAGTCAACTTCTTCAGGGAGAACTACTTGCATCAACCCTATTGTCTTCGCCAGCAGGATGGTTGACGCAAGCGATGTGTTCGCAAACTTTTGCGGTCTGAAAGCATGAACTAGCTCACAAATAGCAATGTTAGGATTATACCTATCCCTCAATTTCTTAAAGACAAACAAGAAGCGTTTAAGCCGCTGGCTCTGCGTTCTATACCCCTTAAAATCTTCATAGCCGCTGTATATTAAAGTACTATCACTATGTACCGCATATCCTGTATTACCCCCGATACTTTGATCTACGCTAAGTATTACTGTCATTGTTACTGCCCCCCCCTATATAAAAGGCGTTCGATTAAGAGCGGTTAATCTAGTTACTAGACTCTCTATTGCCCTTTTCTTGTCCTTGCCCGCGTTATCGCATCGGCGAAACACGTATCCCGTTGGGAACATTCACAGGCTTTCGCATCGTCCCTTGTCGCGCATATTCTTTTAGGTAACTTCCTGTTTGTCTTGTACTCTTCCATGAGAGCATCTATCAAGACAATGCGATCTTCATAGGGAGATACTATATCAGGGTCAAATTGTATCCTTCTTACGAGAAAATCCTGGTCATTCTTGTTTTCAACTATCACTAATGCTTGATGTATCCCGCTAAGCCACATGTACCATTGAGCTTGTATGTAACTGTCTTCAGATGGGTTGAGTTCTTTCTCTTTGACTATCTTGAGATAGTGCGCTTGTTTATAGCCCTTGATCTCAACAATCTCAGGGCCGATACCCAAATCTACAATGATATCAGGGGTAAAGAGTAAGCGCCAATTGTCAGCCGTATTTGCCCATGTGACCTCATGTTGGGTTTCAACATGTATCACTACGCCCGCCCTAATAAACTTCTCTTGCCAGCGTTTGTGTAAGTCTATACCGCGCTCAAACCAGGCGATAGTCGGATGTTTGTACTTGACAGGCTGCGCATCAAAGAACGCTGATAAGACGATCTTTCTATAGCAGAGGTTCGGTTTGCCCTTATACATCTCGGCAGACTTGATATCTGAAAGATGGACGCCATGTCTGATAGACGCATCCTGACCGCTGTAGTAAATTTCTTTCAACCTGTTTTTCAAATCCATCGTATCAACTTTAGCGGATAGTTCTTCAAAAATGTCTATAGACATCATCAGCCTCCTGTGCGCTAACCTATAGTGTGCATGTAGAGAAACATTGCGATAATAGTCAGTACGATATACGCTGCGACATAGAACGCATAGGTATTCAGCTTCTTCTCAACTAATCTTACTGCGAAGCGCCACTTTTCACTATTGACACGCTGTCGCGGTTTAGCGCCAAGCAGTAAGCGATGGATAAACCATTTTGTCCATATAGCGATATGGAAAACCAATAGTACGCCGAAGAAACACACCAGGTAGAGCGCCCAACTTTTCATAGTGGCTCGGAGCTAATGACATTTGATAGCACATCCAGCACTTCGGGAATATATAAAATGACAACGGTATACTCTTTCATAATTCTTGGCGGCAAGATACTTGCATCAACTATCGCCATCTCTGAAAACTGCATCGAGATACTGCCCTCTTTAATCGGCTGAGAAGCTAACCACATAGCAATGCGCTCGTGTAGACCTGATGGTTCATTTGAGACAAAAACCGCGACTTTATAATTTGGCATGATATCTCTTTCTTAGCGCAAGCGCACAGATTTAATACAACCTATACACTACAAAGATAGCAAATTCTTGACTGTATTCTTTTGGATAGGATGTATACTGCGCTGAGACAATTGCAATCTGTATACCCCCAGGTTTTACCATCTCAAGAGATTGCTCTCGTAACCACTCGTTAAAAGCTTTCTCGACAAGCCCCATCGTTTCAGCAACGAAAATACGGCTATACAGCATCGCTTGCCATCTCACTTAACTCTTCGACAATAGTAGCCTTGTCACTGATACGCGCGATAGGTTTTACCGTCTTACCCTCAGCTATGAGTATCTTACGCGCATCAGCTAGTTCTGTGTTCGGGACAAACCCGATGTCATAAACAAGGGGTAATGATAGCCCTGAGCGCGGCTTCGCGCCGGTGTTGCACTTATCCAGCATCATTGCTATCTCTACGCCATACACGCCCAACTTCTCATGTTTTAACCATGCCATGCGGTTGACTGCTAGTCGCACACTGGCATAGTTTGCTAATGCCAGGCCGCCGAAGGTGTGATACTGTTCGCCAAATGCGGGGGCATTTATGTTCGCCCGTTGCTGGTTGACAACGACGAATGTGACATTTTTCTCATCAAGAAGCCGGAGCAGAACGGGAACTCTTCTCGACATAAATCCTGCTGTCGGGCTAATGCCAACAATCTTCGTTCCATCCTTGTTGTCCGACTCTTTAAGCGGCGGTAATGCAGGGAGACTGTCAACAACAATGCTATCAATACCAAGACATATATATTTCTCAATATCCTCAAACGCTTCCTCCAGGCTGTTAGGCCGTAATCTGATCGTGTTTTCAGGTAAATGCATCTTTGTCGCAAGATCGCCTGTCATCTTGCGCTCAGCATCAACGAATAGACAGACCCCCGATTGAGATACTAATTGACAGGCCATCGGCGTCTTCCCCGAAGATTTCGCCCCGAATACTTCGGTAATACGACCTTTGGGCAACCCGCCCATCAGCATCTCATCGAGTTCTGCAATACCGGATGAAAGGTATTCCGTTTCCGCTACATCTTTCATCCAAGCAATAACGTTCCCGTGTTTCCCCTGGATATCATTCATGACAAGTTCAATTGCCGCTATCTTGTCTTCCTCGGTTGTAGGCGGCCTGCTCACGCTGCCTTTGAGTTTTCTCACTACTTGACTCCTCTATGGCATCCATAAGAACGCTTCTCATGCTTGTATGATACTTGAGCTTCGCTTTATAAAAAGCGTCTGCCGCTGCCCCCACAACGGCAGTTATGATAAATCCTGTAGCATAGAGCATAATAAGAAACCAGAGGGAATACAGTCCTAGTTGCAGTAACGTCATGGCTTTAACGCCTCATCAACTTCTTTTATCCATTTCTCTATGCGCCATGCTGAAGCAGCAAGAATGGGAGAAAGACATCCTACTAACAAACTACGTGCCTGTGCGAGCAACTCTTCTTGACGATCAATCTTCTCTTGCATAGCAGTAAGACGATCGTCAAGGGTATCATCCCTAACCTCCATAATACTATTACAGGAAGAACAGTAACGACCTGCTTCAGAAGCAAAAGTCGCTACGTTAGTATGACACATACCACACATGTATAAGCTCATTAGGACATCCCCTTAATCTTTTCCCTGACCCATACCACAAGAACAATCGCATAGAAGATCACCCACAAGGGAAGGTCGCGCTTTCTCATATGTATGTCCTCGTTGATTGCAGCACTAACTGGTAATCTATTACTCCGTCTTGATACTTCTTGCCGAATGCTAAAGCGTTAAACCGCTCCAAGATAGCAATCTTTGCGTCACCATGATAGCGATTGGTAAAATCAACGCTATCTTGATACGGGCCATTTTTGCTGCGTTCTCGTTCTATAGCTTGCGCCGTAGCAGGGCCGATGTTGGGCAGATTTATCAAGCCCTCTTGAATAAAAGTTGTGTTGCCGATAGTGACAAGTTGATAATCCGCTCCCCCGTTGACATGGGGAGTCAGTATCTTTACGCCGTGTCGCAGCGCATCAGCAGCGTACACACGTCGCTTATCTTTGTCACCCTCGTTTTTTAATAACGCACAATAGAACTGCGCGGGATAGTTGATCTTGAGGTACATCTGTAATGCCGCTATCATGCTATACGCTACCGCGTGGGACTTTGTGAAGAGGTATCTGCGCATAGATTGCCAGAGGTCTTTTGCTTCATACTCTGTGATAGATGTACCAAGCATAATACCGCCCACAAAATCAGCTTCTAAGTCAGCATCGTTCTCATGGTATTTCTTTAAGAGTTTTAACACTCTATCAACTTGTGCATCATCAAAACCAGCTAACTCTTTACAAATTGCCATCACTTGCTCTTGATACACAATCGCCCCGTAGGTTTCTCGACAGACATCCGAATAGAACTGATGGGCAGTCTTGCCCGCTTTACCAGCAAGCACCATGTCAAACGTTCCCTCTTGAATAGGTAAGGGTCGATCACAAGCATTCACAATAGCGAGATCATGCCAGTTTGATGGTTTAATCTTTCTATATAACTTCTTCGCGCCGCGCTCTGATTGAAAGATACCTAATGTATCGGCCTGTGCAAACGCTTCTAAGACATCAGAACTGTTAAACATCATTTCTATCATAGGGTCTGTCAAGGTAACGTCAACTTCTTCTAAGACTTCTTTGAGCCCTGTTAAAGCTGACACGCCAAGTAAGTCAACCTTTAAGACGCCGAGATCATCCAGGTTATCCATCGGATAGCTGGTGACGTACTTGATATCTGTTCCCGAACCGACACGATCTACCGACATCTGATCTGACAGAGCCCCGTAGGCAATCGCCACACCGGCAGCATGTTTGCCCCTGAAACTTGTTTGTCCATAGATGTAATGATAATGTTGTACGAGATGGTGACGTGTTTCCAGGTCAAGCAGCCCAGCGCTCTTTATGCACCATTGTCTCAATTCTTTCGCAGACAACTCCATATCAGGGATATCAGCCATTTCGCTTCTAAATTCTTCCGCGTCTATGATATCTAAGCTGGCAGCTTTGATTAAGCCGTTGACGACGCTCTTTTTCTTAAAAGACCCGAAGGTGCATATCTGAGCAGCAGCTCCAGGGTATCTATCAATCACATAGTCAACGACTTCTTGTTTTCTATCATCCTGAATATCAAAGTCGATATCAGGAAACTTCACAGAAGCCGCGCTAATAAAGCGATCAAACGAAGTCTGATACGTAAGCGTATCGACTTTTGATATTCCCAGGGCATGGCATACCTCAGAACCGCAAGCAGAGCCCCGCGCTTGAGCATATATGTCTTGCGATTTACAGTACGCAGCAATGTCGGCACAGAGCAATATATATGGGACAAAGCCCTTTTCATCCATACGCTCCATCTCTAGCGCTACACGTTCTTTATAAGGCTGTAAAAGTCTTTTCTTCTTTTTACCGTTTTCAACAACTTCTTCATAGAAACCGAGTGCTAGCAGTCCATCTCTGACACGCTTGATAAGTTCTTTCTTCGGAGTGTTTGTCAGCCAGGACATATCAGGCATAGTAAACTGCTTTGTAAAGTTTACATCACAACGATCTGCTATCACCTGCGTATTTTGTATCGCTTCTTTGCCATGCACATCACCGCCCATGTACTCATTCCAAGCGGTCAGCATCTCTTCGCCGCTATGGATATGTCTCACCGAGAAATCGGCGAGAAAGCCATCTTGATAGGGCTTTCTGATCTTCTGCATCATCAAGTGGCTATCATAGTGCTCGGGGCGCACAAAGTGCGCATCTGATGTCATCACCAATGGAAGATCGTACAAGTCAGCCCATACACAGAGCTGCCTGTTTATCGTATCTTGTTCAGGAGCCATAAACGGCTGTACCTCAAGATACGTTGTATTCTCTGTAGAAAGACTACAGAGTGTACCTACCATCTTCCAAGCAGTATCGAGGTCACCTGCGACAATATGCTGTCCAACAAACCCTGAAAGACAGCCTGTCAAAAACACTAAGCCGCCGCGATACTTTTCTAGCAATGCAAGCGTTACGATGGGAACGCGATAGAAACTTGTCGCATTTGCCTCTGTGAGTATCCTACAGAGGTTTTTATACCCATCAGCACTCTCACACAGAACAGTGAGATGATACCTATCAGATGTTTGCCAACTATCAATAACGTCATGGTCAGCAATAGCTATTTCACCATCACTATCATAATCAGTAGCATCACCCGTTTTTCTAAACTGCGGTTGAAAGTATATCTCACAGCCGAGTATCGGTTTGATACCATCTTGTACACATATGTTATAATGATCTACAAGTCCATTGATATTGCCGTGATCTGTTAACGCTAAAGAGTTTTGCCCAAGCTCTTTAGCATATTTTATGGCCCACTCCGGTTTGCCCGAACCATCGTGAGACCTGTCGCCATGCCTATGTAACTCGACGAATGGTAACATATGCTGACTTCTTTCTATCGCTATGTGCTACAGGTATATACATCTATTCAGCGAGACTTAACCGGTTTCGCTAACTCCGCTTTGATGTTTAAGCGCCTTGCGTGACGCTCTTGCACATTTTTGAGATAATCTATCACTAACGTTAAATGCGATACGGGGTTATCCCAATGATCGTCGCCCTGCGGAGGGTCTGCTGAGACAATGAGTTTTAACTTATCCATCTGTTGCTCAAGCGCAACCACTTCCTCCATCAAAAGTTCACTATAATCATCATGCACTGTTGCCATAGTATCTCTGCCCCTTTACATAGGGGCGCTGTAGGCATTCCACAAAGCTACAGCGTCCCGTTCACGCGTGACATCTCCCCATAGCTAGAAGCTAGGGGCTTCCCCATCTCACGGTGGGGCTTTCCTGCTTCGTTGGAGGTTGCGAAAACGCTTTGAAGCTATTCCCGTCTTACACCGCCTCCACAGGCATGACTTTCCGCAAGCCCTGCGGTAGTTCACGCATAAAATTTTATGCGCTATATGTTATTCATCGTCAAGGTCATCAAGGATTGAGCGACTTTTATTTGAGACGACCGCTGCTTGCTTCTCTTCTCGATCAATACCAAGTAAGAGTTTGCGCGCATCCGGTTTTGACTTGATAAACGTAAAACTGTCCTTGCGTTCTTGCGCATCCCACACCTTCTGTTCCGGAAACTTTTGTGGGCGCGGATTTTTGAGCACTGATTGAAATGTGCGCTTTGCCTTTTCACCATTTTGTATCAATACAATATCACGCCCCGCCCAATCAGCGGCAGTCGCTTGTGTGGCACGCCTTTTCACCGCTTTAAGGACATCGTTGTCGTGTATATCCAGTCCCTCATCTTCCGCTATTTCTTTTAGTTTGTCATCAACAGCAGAACCGAACTGTTGATGCAGCCCAGGAATAGGAGATGCTCCGTTTACTTCCCAAGCAAACAGTTCAGCGCCGCCATCGTGTTCTTTGCCGCCCAGGTAATTCCAGACTTGCCAGAGGTACCATGTGTGATTAAACTTCTCCTGTTCCTCTTGTGGCTTCTTACAATACTGACATTCAAGCCCGTACTCGCGCGGACATACTACGGTAAACTCATTGTACATATTATGTATCAATAGCTTTGTCGGCTGAGAGAACGGTGTGATAAACCGAATACCCGCCCTGCGAGTACCATCGTTCTCTGCCTGTTCGGGCATCCTGAACAACCAGTGAAAACGCGCGTTCTCTTGTCGCGTCTTCTCTTTCGTATTCTGAGACGCAATCTCTCCGCCGATATCATCTAAGAAATCGTCTTCTTCTACCACGTTACCCATCGGATTAGCAACAACTGCTTTCGCGCTTGCTGTTGCTTGTGGCTTTGTCGGTTTTGCCATTTCTGTTTACCCCTTCTGTTTACTAAGCACTGTTTCAAAAACTCAACGTGTGCGGGTACGGTGCGGGGTGACTCGCTCAATATGACGTATCATATGTACGCTATCCGTTCGCCCCCGCCAGTCTTACCGTCCTGACCGATTGCAAGCTCTATAAAACAAGCCATACGCAACCGTATAGGATGACATCGACCTTCGTACAATAAAAAATACGCCCATGATGGAAAGCACAGCCGAGGCTGTCATCACAAGCGTATTTTTCTCAAGGTACACTGCGACGCCGAACTATTTTTCGTTCATAGCCGCCAGATAGTGAGCGGAACAATTACATCTGTACATCTTGCGAGCCAGGCATATAATAGATACTCACGTCCTTTTGTACATAAAAATAGCCCGTTCACCTTGATAAGCTACTAGGGCTATGCTACAGATGAGTCAGTAGCGACACTTCTCTACTCTTGCTGTGTAGAAACGGCCCTCAATTCACGCATTGAGAAAGCGTACCCGTTCGCAGCAACCGGAAGCCCTACTAGGGTCGTCGATGGAGTATTCCGGTGTTGCACGCGGCTCAAACGACTTATTGACTATGCGTTCTAGGATATCTGTCCATACTCCTAAAGAAAGTGTTTTTAATGACTGACTTCCTGGCTGATCGGTAAGAAGTGACAACATCGTAGAAATGAAGAAGACGATGTTTTTTATTAAAAACGCTCTCATAATAATACTTACGAAAAGTTCGTCATTTGTGACATTTTTTTAAGAAATTGCTCAAAACTCGTTAAAAACCCTGAAGTTCATGCGCTGAACGGCATCTATCGCACACCGTCAAGCCAGTTTTCCTATCTTCTTGTAAAAGGTTGCTCTTTACTCCATGCGTTAGACAATACCAACACCTATCCGTTCTCTCGCGATCTAGCATCTGCACGTCAATCCAGCGTGAGTCTTTTATCAATTTCCAGACTACCGGACTATCAGGAGCGGTATGCGCAAGTAAGCGCGCTAATGCGATTGCATGATGTTGTATATCCGCTAGTTTCTCTGCCGCGTCTTCAGGCGTTCTCTTTCGTCCCATTTTAGTTTCTTTCTACCCATGCAGCTATTATTGTCCTATTGCGCGTTCCAGGACAAATAGTAAACTCGCACCCATCAGGGCGCGTTGCCCATTCTAAACGCAGCATCGCGCTATGTATGATATCCATAATCTCTTCATCAGGTTGCCCCGCTTTTTCATGTATATGATATATTGATGCAGCGCCAAAGAATGTGTTCTTTGGGAGTTGTAAGATGATCTCCCTGAATACAGCATCCCATATACGTTCTTGTACGGGTTCCAATTTTTTCATATTTTATCCCTCTAAGTAATACTTACGAAAAGTTGTGCGTTTGTGACATTAGCCAAAAAAATTCAGTGAGAGCTAACAACTTTGTTGCCTAATGTCTCGTTTCTCACTAAAAATTGTATACTCTTATCAGGGTGTTTTCTGTGCATCTGTCGTTTATATGCTTTCACCCCATCCCTACCCTCAATATTTTCACGTCCATCTAAAATTCCGCCGTCGCGATCACGAACAGCAACACTATAGCTATGCTTCAGAAAAGTTAGTGACATATGCGTGTTTAGCCTCCTATGCCCGTAATATTATGGTTACTTTGACCATTGTAATTATAGAAAAAGCATCTTACAATAGGAGCGTCAGCTAAAGTAAACGAGTTTTTCCAGCTAACACTTTTAGGGTTGACTAGCTAACAAAAAGCACGCTACAATAGGAGCGTCAGCTAACAACTTCCCTCCAACTTCTCAAAAATTCTTCTTTACGACACGATGCAATATCATTCCTAGGTAATACAAGGTTGACAACCGAAACATTATAGTTCATCATCTTTCTACGTAGCTCGCTGGACGCTCTATTGCCAGCATCGTCCATATCGAAACCGCCGATAATCACTTTAGGTTTCAGGTCAGCTAACAACTTCGCTTGCACATCACTAATAACACACCCTAATATACTTACTTCACTTATATTACTATTGTACTGATACGCCATCATACCATCTAATCGCCCTTCTGTTACCAAGATAACCTCACAATTACTTTGTACAACACCGTATAAATGTTGTTGCTTCTCTACGCCCCACATAGTTAAGTACTTAGGTGTTACATAACTATCAGTGGTTCGTAGTTGATAGCCATATACTTCTTCACATAAGTACGTATTACTAAAGTATAAAGGTAGTAATACCTGATAATTACCATGTTTGACGACACACACTTTATAATGGTTTAACGTACGAGATAAGAACCCTCTAGATAACAAGTAATGATTATCATCGCCTTTATAACTCACACCATTGCGCGGAAACTGATGAACAATATCTTCTACCATTCTCAAGTTATTACTATATAGTGCGCGCCCATTATCATTCACCTCAGTAGGTTGCGCGCACAACTCAGTCTCTGAGTCAATATAGTTAGGTAATAGGCGCTCAAGCACTTCCCACTCATCACATTGCCACAGCGCACAAAACAACTTGTACAACCCACCTCCCTTCTCACAGGTGTAACACCTCCATTTTCCATCCGCCCACAACGTTAAAGATGGTTTGTGATCGTTGTGTAGAGGACAAAGCACTTTGTACTTTTCACGCGGTGTATCATCAACAAGACCGAAGTATTTAGCCGCAAGTTTTTGAATATTGTACATTACTATATCACTTTCTTACTAGTTACTACTAGTAGTTAGCAGTAAATTACTATGTAGTTGTTAGCCGAAAACAAAAAGTGTATCATCTTTCGTAATCAGGTGATTACGTATAACAGTTATAACTATAATACCCCCCAAAATAATAATTACGAGTTTTCAGTGTTTTGTGACAAACAGCTAAAAACTCGTAATTTTGTGCTTGTTTTTATCTATAGTACTATGTTATATTTAGCTATCTAAGCAGTAATTTGCTGTCTACCCATTTCATGTCACAAAACAGTAAGTTTTCGTAAGTATTATTATAGAGACATATTACAAGAAAAAGGAGACTACACACATGTACACAAACTATCACAACAGAGGGAAGACAACTACTACGAAGTCAGTAGCGCATATTCTTAATGAGTCCCTAACCAGTAACTATTGGTTGGGTTTTATCTATGCCAATAGCAACTACTTTAGCGTCAAGAGAGAAGTAAGAGGTGTGAGAGTACTATGTACTGAAGAAGATAGCGAACATCTGAAACAACTAGGAAAGTATCTCGGTTTTAAGATATCACCCGTACTAAATAAAACAAGTAATCATTGTTCTCTTAGTATCTACTCGCAAGAGCTTACTGAGATATTAGATGCGATAGGTTGTCATAGAAGTATGCGCGATAGAGAGCTAGTAGGGCAGGGGGCTTTTCTTATAGACAAATCTGAGTTCTGGCGGGGGTATGCTGATGGGAATGGGATGATCTTCACGGGGGAGGAGATAGAAGATACGCAATTCAGAATACAAACATATCCTGGGTTATTGCGCTCTTTTACGAGATACCTACAAAGTAATAGGGTAAACGATGCGATGTATCATCTTTATCCGACAAAACTGTTTACTGAGATTACGCTGATAGGCGAAACAGCATTGCGCATGTTAGAACTTATCTATCTCTCACAACCCTCTAGCGAGGGTAGTATTAAGCTATTATCTCCACGTATGGAGAGATTGACTAGCCAGGCACAATCTAACGAACAACAGCCCTTTAAGCGCGCTATATACACCGCTAGTACAGACGAGGTAATTAGCAACGTTATTGATGGGCGGTTTCGACAGGTGTGACAGAACTTTATATGTCGTCACCATTACTGGGGTCATCCATTAAACTATCGCCTTCTTTTGTCAGCGCATCTCGCGCTTCAGTGTCTTCGCTGGTTTGTTGTTGCGTTGTACGTAGCTGTAACGTGCTTGTGCTTCTTGATTGCACATCATAAAAGGTGATGTAGTCACCGTTGAGCGTGATGATGAGCCCGCGTCTCTTGAGCGCGAAGCGCACTGTCGCTAAAATGCGCTTCATGCGGGCGATATCTTTTTCATTGCGCGCAACGGTTAATACTAGCGAGTTTATTTCATCGTTGAGTAAGCGTACCGTATTCTCCTGGTTATCAGATGACAATTTTACCGCGTTACGGCGCGCGACAGCAATACTCCCAATAGCAGTGCCGATGATCGCGGCAAGTATCAAAAAGAGTTGTAGGTACCCTGAAAGAGCCGTGCTCATAGCGGTAGACTTTCACCTCCGTCATGCTTGATAACCTCTGTGAGTTGGGCTGCTGTCTCTGTTGCTTTCTGCGCGATACCCGCGTTTCTACGGGCTATTTCGAGTATGTTTTCTTGTAAGTATTGTGTCTGTTTTATCACGCTTTGCCAGATGATGGTTAAGAATACAAGCACTAAGAACATCCATATAAAAAAGGCCGTTGTGAGAATTACTTGTAGCATAGATAGAGAAACTTTCTCGCCCCCCGTTTTATATACGCGATAAGAATGTCACCTCGATATATTTAAATGTGATAGCGCCAGCAGGGAAGGGGATAGTGGTCTGAAACTTAATCAGCCCGATGTTTGCTACATCATTTGCGTGCCAATTGTATTGCGCTATGCCCTGCAAGTCATTGACGGTCGACCAGGAGCCCTGACCATCCGTCGCGTTGTTAGAGATCATATTTAATATTCTTTTCGTCATATTTGCTTTGACGACATTGGTTAAATCATACGGTGAGAGATCAGAGCGCACAAACTGAATAGTCAAGGGGTTGCCTGTGTCATATTGATATCTTGTCGTATAGTCATTCGGAAATGTAAGAATTGTCATGATAATTCGTCCTATTAGGGTACTTCGTCCTGTGATCGCTGAAATCCCGCGTCTTCAGCCTGTACTTGTAACATCTTTGTTTCAGCAGCCATACGTTGTGTATAGATTACTGTACTCGGAAGCACTACCCCGCCGAACATTCTCGGGACGTATCCATGTACGCCAGTACTGCCTTCCGCCATCATCATACCATCAATCCCATGAAAAACATAGACGTTCGCCCGTCCTAGAACTATCTTCGGGGGTGCTATCTGTCCGAACTTCACCCGCCCAAGAAAAGAGATTGTGTGCGGGGCTTTCAGAGAAGCGCGGCCTATGATACTTCTCAGATGTCTCACACTGATGAATGATCTCCCGAGAGCAGTCAATTGACGCTTCGCCGCTAGAAAGACGCGCCCAAGTATTTTTCGCGTCTGTAGCGAAACTATAAACGCTCTAGCGAGGGGTATCAAACTGCGATGCGCTGATACAAATGTGCGTCCAAGTGCGGTTAATGTCGGCGTATGAACGACACCCATGAACGCACGCCCTAGTATACTACTTGTGCGTTGCGCTGCGACAAATATCCTCCCGAGCGTACTTAATAGGGGAATATGCCTTGTACCTGGGAGAGCAGGAATATACGAGATGATCGTTCCGCCGAAGACTCTCGGAGTAAAGTATCTCACCAATGTCCCGCCGAAGGTTCTCGGCACAAAGTGCGAGTTGATGCTGTAGGGGTACTTGACATTCGCCCTGCCCAACGTACTGAGCGTATGCCCCGCTGTGAGTCCTACACGCCCCATTATAGGCCATTGACGTTGAGCAGTTATACATACGCGCCCCAGTGTTTTCAGTGTCGTTTTAGCAGCAATATGTACCCGCCCAAGCGATATGAGTGTGTGCTGTGCTAAGAGGGTTGCGCGCCCTAAGATAAGCCATGTGTGTTGAACCGCTGCAAATGCGCGCCCTAGTTGACTGAGCGTATGTTGCGCTGAGACAAACACGCGCCCGATAGCACTCAACGTTCTCTTGGGGTTATAGTAGCGTACTATTGTGCCACCAAAGATACGGGGTGTCCATTGCGCAACAAGCGTCCCACCGAAGATACGGGGAATAAACTGAGAGTTAGTGATATTGCTGACGCTTATCCCTACGCGCCCTAAAACTGAGAGCGTATGTTGCCCGCTGACAAAGACCCGTCCAAGAGAGGAAAGGGTATGTTGCGCACTGATAAATACGCGCCCTAGTGCCTTCAGGCTATGGTTTGCAGAGAGAAATATGCGCCCAAGTACAGGAAGTGTATGTTGTGCTGATACAAAGAGACGCCCTACAGCGGCGATAGTTCTCTTCGGGTTGTAATAGCGTACAATCGTACCGCCGAATACACGCGGTATCCACTGGGCTACCAGCGTACCGCCAAAGACGCGCGGAATAAATTGCGAGTTGACCGTCGTATAGAGGCCTGTACGACCCGCAATACTTCTCGTTTGTTGACCGGTAATACCTACGCGTCCCAGAGAAGACAAAGTATGAGAAGCAGTAACAAAAGCGCACCCTAGAGAAGATAAAGCATGCTGAGCAGCGACATATACTCTTCCAATAAGCATGAGTGTATGAATAGGAGCGCTTACGTTATATCTGACAACAGTGCTGCCGAGAGATCGGGGAGAAAAATGCCGCCATAATGTCCCGCCAAAACTGCGAGGGATAAACTGTGTTTGTTCTATGCCGCCTGAGTAAATCGTGTTGAGAGATGCCCACGGGCCGCCATTTGTGCTATACGTCGGGCTTTGTCCGAGTTCCCGCATGACCCGCGTTTCCATGGGCCAGGGCCATAGCGGGGTAGTAGTGAGCGTACCATCTTTATATTGATATAAGATGTTTGCGCCGATATCAACAGTATTTGGGGTGCCCACATAGGAACTTTGCCCGTATATGCCGCTTCCGTATGCATTATTATCCAGGCCAGCATTTTTATAGGGAGAGTTGTTAGAGATATATAATGCCGCGCCCTTGCCATAGGTTAAGATGTCGTAGTTTGGGTTGACTATGAGATCAGTGCCAACAAGGGTTGTGCGAGTAGATGTGTCATTAAAGAAACCACTATAGGTATGCCCTGGGTCGTTAGTAATGCCTGTAGTATCACTCACAAACATACTGTTGATGATAGATACTGACCCGAGTGACCCGCCTCTATTGAACCCTACGACGCTACTGCGAAATGTGCAGTTCTGTATTGTCTGCGCATTGCTGTTGCCATTGATATAGAAAGCGTCGCCCTGGTTCTGTGATGTGTATCCCGAAGTATTTAATGGGGTTTCAAAGTAGCAGTCTTTCCACAGTGTGTTACTACCGCCTGTGTTGTTAAGCCAGAACCCTTCCCAGTTGTCATAGAAGATACAGCCAAGATACTGTGCGTTGTCGGTTGGGAAATTAACCGTATCATCTGATGTTTGATAGACCGCTGTGAAATAGTCAGTGCTTCCTGGGGCAGTAGGGACGCAGTTGCGCCCGATGCAGTTCTCTACAATAACGTTTTGTGCGCCGTATATACTGAACGTTGCTCTTGGCGCACCGGTAAACGCTGTCTCACTTTGCCAGTAGGCATAACATCTTCTGAATGTGACCGTGTTACTGCCGCGCGCATGATAGACGGTGAAGATATAGCGACCCTGCCCCCAACCGGCACAATCTTCCAACAAAACATTGGTGACGTTCTTTGACTCAATATCAAAGATATGATAGTTGCCAGCGCCTGCATCGTGAGCGGTAATACGTTGTAGTGTGATATGGTCGATACCGTTGCCGCTGCCATCAAGATAGACGACACTTCCGTAAGAGTTCTGAGCAACGATACCTTGAATAGTTACCCATGCGCTATCTGAGACAAGAATAGGTTCATAGTTGCCGTTTGCGCCCGCCATCCCATCAAGAATAGCCATGCCATCGTTAGCAGCTTTGATAGTGATAGGTTGTAGATATGTCCCGTGTAGATTAGAGAAGCGTAGTCCGTGATTTCCCGCTGTTGTTTGATAGACTCCATCATTGAGTATAAGCGTGTCGCCAGGGAGTAAGACGCTACACTTCGCTACTAAGTTGTCACCAGGGTTTGCGTAGTACGTAATGCCTACACGATTGTAGTATCTGATAACAGTACTGCCGAACGCGCGGGGGATATATTGCCTGAAGAGTGTGCCGCCGAATACACGGGGAATAAACGTGTTGTTGATATACGGAAAAGTAATGCGTACACGACCCAGTATACTGCGTGTACGCTGTCCTGCAACACCCGCACGCCCTAAAATAGCGGTAGGTCTCTTCGGATTAAAATATCTGGCGATTGTCCCGCCAAGAACACGTGGGGTAAATTTCCTGACAAGCGTACCCCCAAACGCTCTGGGGATAAATGCTGTGTTTGTCTCTGGTGGTTGATACTTGATGATAGTACCCCTGATGAAGCCAGGGATAAATTGTCGTGTGAGCGTTCCCCCGAAAGCGCGGGGGATAAAACGTGAGTCTGCTGTGCCTAGTGTATCTGTAGCCGTAAATGTATCGAAGTAGTTTGTCGCTGTTGGAACAGCACCGCTGTTGTTTGTGTAGATGCCAAACTTGCCAGCCGTAGCAATAGGGGCCGTATCAACCGCGCTAAACATCCAACCAGCAGGTTCGCTACTGCCATCAGCCCACCAATTTGCGGTGATAGTATTATCGACGATACGCGCGTGTATCCAATAAAACGTATTCGCGTTAAATGTCGCTGAGACCGCCGTACCAACTGTTGTCGGTGTTCCTGCATTGACGCGGGTACAGCCGAGAAGTCCAGCGTTATTCTTTATGCGATAGTAGGTAGTACCCGCGCTATCACAACGAAACACCGCGCCAGGGACAATGTTGGTATCCGTGATCTTTGTGCGAAAAACGATGTCGGTATTCGCCTGTGTATTTGGCCCAAGCGTCATTACATCGTTTGCGTTGAGAACGCCTGTAACCGTACCCTCATTAGAAGCAATAGCAAGGGTACTTGTGCCAGCAGCATGCGTCCAATTAGGCCAGTTTGATTGATCGATGGAAGCAAAAGAGTCGCGCCCAATAACAGCCATAGCTTACACCCCCTTATCTGAAGTGTAAGCGATGTGTGTAGCGCCTTTTAGGGTACTCTGTCCGTTTAGGGTACTCTGTCCATAGAGAATAGCCATACTAGTTCCCCTATTCTCTATGGTCCCATACTATACATGGTACTTTACGTACCTATCACTTTTCTATACAATGCCACTCCATGTACCACCTGCTTTAAAGTAAAGGTGCGTACTTGCTCCGCCGTCCGAGCGGAAATAAAAATCCCCATTGCTCCCAACCCCTCCACCTGGCGCACCGGAACCTCCATAGATAGTAGCACCCCCCAGCACCGACGAGATATTGAGCCCGCCGTAATTGACCATAAACCCACTGTCATCAACACGAAAAAGCGTATTCGTGAACGTCTTGTCAAACATCTGAAAACTGCCACCAAAATTGCGAATATATTTCGCTTGTCCTGGTGTGTTTGCGTCGTCGATTCCGAAACATTGCGCCCCGCTATTTCCTGGTGTGAGAAAAAGAGCGGGCCCGTATTGCTGAGAGAATCCCGATTTATTGTAGAGCGCAAGTGCGGTATCGGTGAGGGGCTTTCCACCGAAAAGATTATATTGCCCAAGCGCCAGATTTGCGCCGCTTGAACCGATATGCACGCAATCGGTCACATTTGCACCATCAAATGTAATATCGTTCCAGAGCGAGTCATGGAAGGTATCGTTAACCGTGAGACAGTATGTGCCTGCTCCTGTCCCACCGTTATTGATATACGCGCCGTCGATGTGCGCAAACCAACCATCGCCATCAATGAGTAGGGACGGTCCTGCATTATTTGTGGTAGTACACCACAAACGTGTCATATAGACGTGGTTGACATTGTGTATCCATGCCGCTGGCCCATTACTGTAGTTCTCCGCCAAGCAATGATTCATAAAATGAAACACGCCTGTCGAGGCGCCTGCTGAACTAAAGACTCTGAAGCCGCCCACTCCTTGCGTGTCGCGTACACACAGATAATCAGTGAGGTACATCCCGCCATGATCGGTTGTGGTAGTTCTTTCATAGTTGTATCCCCATCCACCATTGGCGCGACTCACGATGTGCGAAAAATGGATTTCGTTGCCAATGGCTGCGTCACCATTGACATAAATAGCATCCCCACTCAGATCGTTGAAATGCATATTAAAAATATGTGCGTCAAAGTCTCCACTAATACTTATGCCTGTCGCGCCGCTATTGATACTTCCGTCAATCTTGAAACCAGAGACGTTGCAACGAATACAGTCTGTAATAGTGATAGCAGTATTACCCGCTGTTGGGGCCAGAATGGTTCCTGGCCCCAAACCCATGATACTGACATCTGTCTTTGCTGTGAGACTTATGCCGTTATGACTATATATACCAGGCGGTATGTAGAGAGTGCCTCTGCTTCCAACAGCATTTATGCCAGCAGCAAATGCTGTGTCATTCTGTGCAGCAGTATTTGTCGGTAACGCTCCATAGTCATAAGCGTTTACGACAAAATGCTGTAGCCAATTCACTACCTGATCTATATCTTGCGCCTGAATTATACCGCCATTTGCAACAGTGTAGAGGTTCATGCAGTCCTTATGGTACTCATTCTTCTGTCCATACTATATACACAGCAAAAGTTGTAGTTGCGATAAGTGTACCGCCGTTGAGATTAACAGAGAGCACTTGAGAAGCGCTTCTCAAAGTTGGCGGCCCTTCAACTCCCTGAAAATCCCAAACTACCTGGGGCATTGCTTGTTCAGGGAAATCTGTTGCTATTGCTGGTCCTGCCCATTGAGGCATAATCTTTTGCGCACGAATATTCCCGACAAGAGCGCCGCCGCCTGTCGAGTTCGCCGTCCAGTTCTGGGCGAGAGCGGTTGCGGCAGCATTGTTCGCATCCATCGGCACCATTGTCAGCGCAACAGCGGTACCGCCTGTGAGTGCTGAAGAGAACTTTTGTAGTAGCGCGTCAAGAGAAGTAACACCCAAGCCAGTACAGGAAAGTGTCAGCCCTATCTTTACGAGTTTGACCAACTTTGTCGCACTACCCGTCAGTGTCGCGATATTTGTTGGAGCGGCGGCAAGAGCGAGTCCTGTGTTAGAAGCAGCATAGGTTATTCTTGATGCCGCGACAACTTCTGTTCTAACGGGTGCCGAGTCATTAGAAGATGCATCCGTGAAGACATTTCCGCCCTGTACCGCTTTGAAGCCAGTACCAGGGACATAACTAGAGCTAATGGGTATATTTGCAGAGTCTACCGGTTGTGCGCCAAAAGCCACAACAATTCTCCTAGTTCTGCCCCATTAACTTTGGACTATAATTCTAGCTGAGAAGCTAAAGCTCTAGCCCTAGATGTTCAAGATTAAGCCTTCCTCTGAGTCCGACATGCGAAGCCCAGGGTTTGAAGTCAAATACGCTGGTCAAATACGGTTCTGAAAATGCTTGCATCACGTTGTCCCATATGAAGCACTCACATTGCCCGTTGTTCTTGTTTGTTACCTTGCCTATCAACTGATACGTGATATGTTTCTCACCCGCAAAGACATTTGCTATGCGCCCTGAGATCACAAACATACAACTCGGTTCTCTTGTTCTCAACGTCCCAACGCATCCTATAGGACTACGCGCATGCGGCGGAGCATATAATCTCAGTTCTCTGATACGTTTGCAATCATCAAGCATCACAATATCGTCATGCCAGTCTAATGTTCTTGTGATACCCTTTGCGATGTCTACATACTCATCAAGTTCTGAGAGCCATCTGTCATCATTAAGCATTACTGCCCAATAGGATTGACGCTTGATAAACGCTCCTATCTGTGCGCCCGCACGTGATGGGATGATAGCGCCCATTATAAGCGGCCCGTAGCTACTATAGTACCTGTAAGAGAAAGACCGCCGTTATTGATAATGTCAACCTGGACACTATCAAAAATAGCATGTAGCGCATACGTACTCACAGCAAGCACATAATCACGCGCCCCAGGTTGTATAACCATACTCTTCATCGGATAGATAGTCGCATCCCCTCCCAGGCCAACCCTGTTAATTTGAAGAATACCCGCCCCCGTACACGCTGTTACATGCAAGTCTACTACGATAAGCGTTAATGCACCTGTAACAGTCTTCGCGCCAGATGTATATGAACTGATAGCCGTTAATGTTGCCAGTGTAAGAACCGAAACCGCATTAGGCATAACTTACCTCAAACGGCTCTATAAGCCGATCTATCAAATATAGGAATAATCTAGCACCATAGGCGCGAAGGTAACGTTGCCTGGGGTAAGCGTTACGCCCATGAACAATACTATAGTGAAGTAATAGAAAAACGCTGTGACAGGTTTTGGGATAGCAGGAAACGCTATCCAGTCTATCCAGCCCTGCAAGTCCTGCCATGTTGCTAACCATGACCCCGCTGAAGGTGTAGCCGCCCCTACAGCAGAATGTGTAGCGATAGTAAGTGTTCCCACAGAACCGGCTGAGGGTGTTTCCTGTGTTCCCGCGTTCGTCATGCCTGACCCGTAACCATTTCCATAGAGATAACTGAGAATAGGTGATGTTCCCGTATCAGGGTTTGCGCCGTTGATAAAGTTGCGCCCATCTGTTACTGATGGTGTCTGTGTGCCAGGGGAAGGGGTTGTAAGAGCCGAAGATGAGAAAGCTGACCATCGAGGGGCTGCCGCAAATGTACCATCCGTGTTGGGCTGATTAAGGCGCAAGACGTTCGCCTTCGCATTTGTGCCATCATAAGTAGCTACCTGAAGCCCTACCGCGTCTGTTGTGAACATCCATAGTTGACGCATCGCAGCCGTACCAGAAAGCGGTCGCGGGACTAAAGGCCAGGATGCTGAAGGGGTAGTAGTTGTCGCACCCGCGCCTGTATCTGAGAAGCGAAACTCATTCGCGCCGTTACCCGAACCGCCAAATGCGATAGCCGTACCTGTCCATGTAGGGGATGCGTCGGTGTTTGTATTGTACTGGACATTAAAAAGAGCATAATCTGCCAAAGTTTCACCTTTGCCTTCATGCCCCGTTTTCAATGCCCCGTAGCGTTGTTGTAGTGCCCAACAACAGCTCTAAAACAATTATAAGCTATCTTTTAGCCTTTTGTCTACAAAGCCGCCAGAAACGCGTATAATCAACGCTAGTATAGACGAGCTTTTAATCTTCAGATACAACAAGCGTCCCGATAGCGAAACTCGCTACGACGCCTGTGTTGATCGTTTGTCCGCTGATTGTCTGCCAATACAAAAGATTGCCTGACCCAAGTGTCGCTATATCAAAGGTGCCTACAGAAATAACCGTTCCCCAGTTCGCTGTAGCTGTGGGGAACGTAATGACGCCATTATTGCTTATTTGATGCGGGGCTGTCCCGCCTGTGATCGCAGACCATGAAGATGAGCGTGCCATCGCTACACGCGCATACGAGCCGCCAGACACTTCTACATAGCCAGTACCATCATCAGCGGGCGCTGTTGTGAATAATGCGACATAGACATTTGTTGTCGGCGCAACAAACGTTGTCCCCTTCATCCAGTTTAGGAGTTGGTCTTCAAGGTACGAAGATTTCCCTGACATTACAATACTCCAATTACATTCGCAATATCAACACGCACATCAGCAGCAACCCCTGGTAACGTACCCGTCATAAAGTCTTCTAATCGCGCGAAGTCATAGGCGAGGTTCAAGATAGCATTCTGATCGCCCACACCAATAGCTGCCGCGTTCATATTCGCTACCGTCATTTGATGGCTATATGCTGAATTGCGCTCTCGTATCCATGAGAGCGTCGCTTTCAGTTGTTGCGCATCGCTGAGTACCACTTGTTGTATATGCGTCAAATCTACCGGTATAAGGGTCATTATTCTCACCTTTTCTTAAAGTAATTAAAAAACTTATGCCATGAGCCTATGATAGCCCCATCTGTGCAACTTACATCATAGGTATACAATATACCGCCATCGCTTTTCAACATTGTTGATGCTTGTATACCAGTGATGAAATACTGATGATTAATTATCTTGCCTTCAGGGAAGAATACCGTAAGATACTGACCAGCAGCTAAACCTTCACGCAACGTACTGAATTGGAATGCTGTCGCTAACTTCGCATACTGTGTGAGTCTTGCCTGAGCAAGCGCGTCAGCATCAACCCGCATAAGCGGCACTGCCTGAAGCGTGCCCTTGCCGCTTTCTGTCGTAGCGATAATGCCGCTAGAATGATCTAACGATGCGATGAGTTGCTGTTGGGCGACATCATTCGCGATAGCCGTATAGTCAATACCGCCGTTATATGAGATTGTCAGTATATCTGTTGATAACAGCACCGTATTCGTTGCGTCCTGAATAATACTAGGAGAACCTGTTGTAAAGTAGAAGTTTTTCCCATGTTCCACGCCCAACTCGCCAACGGTTACAATTGCCCCATTTAGTAGCATCGTCGGTTTCCCATAGACAGGATACCTCAAATTCCACGTTGTTGTTGTACCATCTCCCTTGCGTATATCACTGACGGGGATAGTATCAATTGCGTCAGTGATAAATTGTCTATTTCTATAGAGAGGAGTGTTGTAAATAACTGTCGGCTGTCTTGCCATGAGAATATCGCCATTAGCCGAAGATATAACAATGGGCGATGGGTTTCTTGTCACTGTTGTAAAGAGTAGCCCGCGTAACTCGTTTATGTTCCACCACAAGTCACTCTGCGTAGCAAAATCAGATAACATCCCATCACACATCTTGGTATTTTTACTGCCACTTGTTGATGATAAGCTCCCCGTATCAATTCCAGGCGCGCGTACTGTTAAGAAAAAGTCGCTGACAATCGGCGTTTGTGTTGCATCAGTCGTACTTAAATTTACCTGAGTTTGTATACCGACGCCGCTGAGAGGGGAACCAGCCTCACGTGCTAAGATGTTATACCAGTAAGCAATGCCTCCATCATTGAGATATCCAATATTCCCAACGCTTGTTATATCAGTATCAGCTACTTGAGCAACCTGTACGCCATCCCAAAAGCAGGTAATCAGCGGCCCAAAGAATGACACATGCAATGTATGATATGCACCGCGTATAAAATTAATCGCTATAGGGGCGACAATCTGCGTAGTAACCGCGTTTACCCGCTTGTTTATAAACAGCGTTTGCGGAGTGCCGACGCCCGCGCTATCAATCACATGTGCCTGATAATAGTTGTTTATGTCGATATAACGAAAAACGATACCGCTATTATTGCTCTGCCCTACAACACAATATATATCCCCATCAGCAGTATCTACTTTATTCCATAGTACTGCTGCATTTTGCCCTCCTGTGAGAGCTAAACGATGATTGACCGTATCTATCGACATTACTACAGGCAAACCACCGTATAAAGCTACTGTGCCGCCAAATATACGCGGAACATTCCCCCAAAATACCGTTGAGTAATCTTGTGAAGAGTCAACACTATAGTTATCAACTATCGCTAATTGCTCACTGATAAGGCCAGGTAAATCATCACCTGATGCTAACGCATCCCATGTATTCCCTCTATCAGTTGACACATTCACATTCACGCTAGAGCCAAGTGGCGTTTCTTGCTTCCAACTTATTGATGCGCCGCCCAAATAGGGGATATTATTTCCAGCGGGAAGAGGAACAGTGCCGCCGAACGCCCGCGCAACATATGGAGATGATACTGGTATAAGTGTCTGACTCGTTCTTGAACCCGCACTCGCATACTGCTGTACGACATTCCATACCAGACTTGATAACACCGGTAGTTGCGTCAAATCTGATGTGGAGAATGATGCTTTCACCTTTACGCTCAAGCCCGAGACATTCATGCCCGTAGTAATGCCAGGGATAGTCCCGCCATTAGAACATGCTTGCCATGTAGAACCCCCGTTTATAGACGTTGATACAGCGAGTGTTTCCGCGCCGCCGCTACTATCTGGCCCCCATGATATTTGTGAGCCGCCCGCTGCCCCGACAGCACTGATAGAATGTGATGCGCTTGTCCATACAGCGGGCTGTGTGTAGGGAACCATCACAAAATTATCAAACTTTGACGGAGACCCGCTACTATTATGATTGTTATACGCACGTGCGCCGACATACCCCGCTGACAAAAACTTTGTATCCGTCGTGCTGCCAAGCGCGGTTGATGAATTGTTCCAGTAGACAGTATGCGTACCGCCGACAACGACAAGGCGCACATGATACCACGTATTTGTGATGACCGTAGTCGTCGCGCTCCACAACTCCGTAGAACTGCTTGTATTAGAGCTGTTACTGGCGCGATGTATCATTACTGTGCCAGGGTCGCCTTTTATCTGCAAGATATATGCATAGCTATTATCCGCCGAAGACCAATAAGTAGTCCTGTAAATGATAGCCGCGCGCATATGCGTACCTGTTATCATAAGATCACAATCTATGATAAAATCGGCAACCTGCCCCGCGAAGTCAAAGCGCACATTTGAGGATTTCAGCGCATCGTCTTGATAAATACGATAGATGCCGCTTGATACCGATTGTGACCCTGTACCATTGTCATACAATGTCTGCCCTGAAATAGAGCCATTATTCCAATCTCTTGTTATCGGCGTCGTACCTGTGAGCGCGACAATAGAACCGGTAAACGCGCAATTAGAGAATGTCGCGCCATCCTCGTTGAAAGAAGTCGTATCAGGATAGATGTAAGAAGCTGATGCGCCGCTTGGCGCGAGCGTTAATTTCCCTGTGTTGGCCGAAGCGTTTATCAGTGACCCATTGCTCCATGAAGCTCTATCTACGTTCGCTTCCTGGAGATAACTCGCAGTGATGCCCTCTGCTTTCAACTGTTGCGCATGCATACGCACAACAGCATCACCCGCATTAGTCGCGGTAAACTCATCGCCTGTGTATACCAGCTTATCAACAAGATACGCATTATCTTTCCCAACGATGAGAAAAAATGTCGTGAGGGGATTGCTGCCTGAAATTGGCATACGTTCTATTCTATCAATGAAACCAGTAAATTTATTTCCAAGCTCGCCATCATCAATAGTGATGGTCATATTCTCAGATAGCGTCATCCCAACGCTGTCGCTCACACCAAAACTACATGTTGACCGCTGGCTTACATCATCCCCAAATGTTAGCGGTATCTGTTGCAGTAATATGTCTACGATTGCGCTATTTATTTGTACCCGTAACCCTGTATATGGAACAAAAGCCGATACCAATGCCGCTGATAACGTACCCACTCCTGACATAGTAGCTGTCAGTGCCACTGTATTGAGCAAAAGTGGCGCGGTAAGCGTTCCTACGCCACTCATTGTAGCTGCTAAAGCAATACCTGTACTGGTGAACGCGCTTGTTGTCACCTGCAAATCTGAAGCAACGCCAAAGGATGCTGAGTTAGAAAGATAGAAAACAGGGTTATCGCCGCCCGCGTTCGTGCTTGAGTCATGCCACCACGCATCAATATACAGTTGGTCAGTTGTAGCAAATGACTGTAAAGGGAAAGCAGTAGCAGGAGAAGTCCAGGTCGTTTTTGCGGTGGCAGTGACATTCGTGACGATGTCAGCAATATGTGTATACACACCGCCTATCAGCGTGAAGAAGCGTAGGGTGAGGTTTGTTGTCGCACTCTGAAACGCGACAGACATGGTGAAAGATGCTTGCCAGTTCGCAGCCGCGAAACTTCCTGCTCCTGGTGTAAATACCCATCCATGTCCTGTTGGGGTAGCGGGTATAGAAGTAACTGTCGCGGATGTGCCGCCTTGTGATAGCACTTCAGCATAGACATTGGAGCCTGTTGTTGTCGTGGTTCTACTTGTCTCCGCACCGCCAGTACTTGTTGACATATCACATGCGGTTGTCAACCCGCTATCTGCTACAGCGGAGCCATATAAGACCGTCATCTATTCCTCATTTTAGGTTTAAGTTTAGTCTGAGATTGTCTATCATGTACCCGCCAAGAGCTTGCGCAAGGGTGCGCCCATCTATCTGCAAGTAAATATTTTGCTCCCCGCGCTGCATGTTGTTGTTATATGTTCCAGTAGGGACGGTCTGATGCCCAGGAAACGCCATGTTTGGTGTTTTCAACATCACATCCATAGGCTTTAAGAGTGATACCAATGCAGCATTTAACGCTGGCGCTGAGCGCACAATCCCTGTCGCTATTGTATTGACTAATGCGGGGCCAGTCTTATCTAAATCCATAAGTGGCCCTTCTTTCGCGGGGGAGTGTGGAAGTAAATTACGTATAGCCGTTACCGCGTTATTAAATGCGCCTGTTACCCAACTTATGCCAGCAGTAATGCTATTCGCGAAAGCATGCATGATATTCGCGCCAGCAGTTGCAACCGAGCTTACTAACCCGTTAAGGATACTCAACGCAGTCGTTTTTACGTTATTAAATATTTGTCCCACTCTGCCTATAAGCTGACTAAGAGTCGTAACTATCGCACTTACAATAAGCACTGCTTCTATTGATAGCCTCGCGCGCATATTATTAAAATACCCTATAGCATAGTTAACCATACTCATAATGGCCGCTCCCACTCTACCAGGGAGTGTCATAAAGAAGTTTATAATAGCATTTATCATATCTGGGATAATAGAATGTCCTACAAGCGCATCTGACAAGGCTTGAAACACCCCCTTCACCCCATCAACAAATCCCGTTACTATTCCTGTGATAGTGAACCATGCCATTTGAAAGAGACCAACAATAATTTGCCATGCGCCCTGGAATATGTTGACGATACCATTCCACATAGTTTGCAGATCAGCGCCAAGTTTCCCAAAATTTCCCGTAAATAAATCAAGGATAAGATTAAGAAAACCAGATATAAGTTGTACAACCCCTGCAACAAACTTTCCTATGCCGCCAATAATAACAATCAAACCAGATAGAAAACCAGCTATTCCCTTGATAATAGCCGCCAAAGCAATAACAACAGCTATTATAGCCATTACCAACACAACGCCTATGATTGCCGCTACGACACCGACAATACCGCCCACCATCTTTAAGACAGGCGCAAGTTTCACAAGTTCTTGCCCTATCGTATTTAGCGCGGGTTGCAAGTCGCTTTTCCACATCGCTACAAGTTGCCGCCACACAGGGAGGAAGTTCGCAACAAGAAAGCCCCATATCTGCATCATGGGTGGGCCAAGATGCTGCTGCATCCATTGCCCTGCTTGTTGACACCAATGCGCGAAGTTCTGTAGAGCAGGCACAATATTCGCATCTAACACACTCGCAAAGTGTTGCACTGTCTTCACGATATTGTTAAATATCGGTCCGAAGTTCGCCCCTACCCAGGCGATAAACGTCATGAATGCTACGCGCACATTTTCAACACCCTGGCGTACTTGAGGAAAAGCGGTATACAGTTTCATAAATGCATACCATGCGACTGCGATAGCCGCACCTATAGCAAGAAGCGGCCACGTAGCAGCAATGACCGCGCCAGCTAATGACCACATAGCAGGAATAAGCCAGGATAATAACGCAATAGCAATCGTCCCTATTATTGGGACGACAATCTGCAAATTATTCTTTAGCCATGTCGCGGCGCCGCCAGCAGTTGTCATAGTCGTCGCCCATGCGCTGAATGATTTCGCAAGCGGAGAAAGAAACCCACTGATCTTTCCAAGAATACCTTCTAATGCTGTCATGGCACGATCAATTATCTGTGTTTTATCTACCCATTGCCCAAAAGCTACAATAGCATCATGTACCCCTCCCGTAGCCTTTGAGAGATGAGGGATAATCTGCAAGCCAACAATAATGCCAAGAGCTTGTAATGCCGCCCAAGTACGGGCCGCTTGCATATTCAGGCCCTGTAGTGCTACTTCCCACCCAAGAACCGAACCTTTGCTGCCGGTCATCTTTTCTATAACGCTCGCAACTGTTTCCCTGAAAGCCTTCATATGCGTACCGGTAAGATCAAGGAATGCGCGGAGAGAACGCTGACCGCCGATCATCAAAGAAACCGCGTCATCAAACGGTTTTGACATGTATGGGCCAGCTTTTAATGCTGCATCATAAACTAGCTGCAAAGCATCGGGGAGAGACTTCTTAATCGTGTTCGCTAACACTGTTGAGTCTAGCCCAAGTTTGAGCATTTCTTTTGACGCTGAAGTTGTTGGGACGATCAAACTTTGTATCATAAAGCGCAGCGACGTAGCCGCTACAGATGCGTCAAGACCCGCATTGGTCATAGTAGCCATAGCAGATGCGGCATCAACAAAGCGCACGCCAAATTCTTGCATATACGGGAGTATAGGGCCAAGCGCCGATGCTATCTCCTCAAGGCTTAGCCTTCCATGCGCGACAGCCGCGATAAATCCATTCATGTACTGCGTAGCGTTATACTGCTTTGTACCATAGTCTGTCATTGCCGTAGCCAGAGCTTTCGCCACGTCCACGACATTCGCTTGTTCTATGACAGCCCCTTTTGCCGCCACAGCGAGCGTGTTTTGGGCCTCAGCGCCACGCTGACCTGCCGAAATAATGTTATACATGGCTGTTAATAGTGGCCCTGTCAGCACCCCTGTATCAGCCGAGACAGCTAAAATAGCAGAACCCATCTGCTTCATATTGTCAGTAACATCACCCGCGCCTGTAACGAGCCTAATCATCCCTTGTTGAAAATCACCGGCCGCTTTTACCGCAATAACTCCAAGTCCCACGGCAATAGCTGCTACCGCCGCTACAGCGATAAGAGAGAACGCCGCAAATGCTCTACCAGCACTAGCAACAGCGCCCTCAGTAGCGCCTAGAGAGCCAATGATAGCATTTACCGCGCTTGTTACCGCAGCATATGATGCTCTAAATGAAAAGAGGATACTCGCTATTTCTATTGCTGTATCCTCCTATCTAATCTAAACTAGCGCGCATTATCATAAGCATCTTTTTCTTCCTGTTGCTTCATCAACAGGAAAAGTCGCCATTCAGAGATTTCAAAAGACGGCATATCAAGCACTTGAGATAGGGACATGCCGAGGGCGAGTGCAATCTCAAAATACAGTCGGCGCTCGCCCTGCTCTAGTTTTTTGCCATTTGTACCTGTGTTGCCTGTTCAAGGCCTGAAAGTTTTGAAACTGCGATAGAGATGCGCTCTATCACGCCCGCTGACTTTTGCATCATCAGGTTCTCTCTATCAGCAGGTGAAAAGACCAGTTCGCCATTGTTAGGATTTCGTACTCCAAACACAACCATCATAGAATACATCTTATCTACGTCCGGTTCCATATTCGCACCCATCATCGCCTTCATCACCATTGACCGCTGCCTTCCTGTCAGCCCTCTCAACAATACCTTTGTGCGCCACTCAGGAATATCCATCAATTCTTCTTTGATATCGTCAGCATTAAAGATATGCCCGCGTATCGCCTTTGTATCTAACCCAAAGTCTCGATATTCTACGGGAGGTGCGGGAGGTACTGCCACCCCATTCATGCTCATGTCGTCAGGCATCTCCGTTTGTCCGACTTCGATGTTTTCTAGTGTGATATCTTCGTCTTCAGGGTTCATAGATAGCTTGCCCCTTATCGTCGCTTCGCCCCACCATAGTACGCTGTCTTACATTAAGAGGTATAATAGTACACTTGTCCTTGTATCGCAAAAGACGCTTCTTGCGTCACCACACCTGCAACGGTGACTTTCGGTACAACCGCCGTACACCACGCATACATCTCCCATCTCACATTTGCTGACCTGTTAGCATAGAGTACTAATATCTGTAAGTTATTCAGATCAGCAAGTAATGTTCCATCAGTACGATAGCCGTTACACTTTGCTGTTGCTTTCTTGAGTGTCGCTGTATGCACGCGAAAGTTTGACGGAGCTTGAAATGATGTTGTATCAACAGTATCACCGCCAAGGTCTAAATTCCACTCATGCATATCTGTGAGTTGTGTTGCTGTCAGATACCAACCCGCATTTGCCTGTATGCGAATAAAGTTGTTGACACCAGGCGTACGCGCGACAGTAAATACTAACAACCCACCGCAATAGTTAAAGTAGTATGCATCACTACCTGTGTTATTGATTGTTGTCCAGCCTGTCGAACCATTGGCTGATTGCTCAAACACAATGACGTGCGAAAAGTCCCAGTACTTATGAGTTGCCGCATTGTAGTTGATATGATCGCCGGAGTCATTCATCGCCTCAACAGATGTTTGTTGTACCGATGGCGATGCTGTAAGCCAGATGTCTCCAAGAACGCCTTGTATTGCTGCCATTTCTGTGCCCTCCCTTATTCTAGCTTTACACTATGTTTAAGTTAGAGTACAGGGGCCAGTTCCCTGAAAACTATATTCAAGTGTTACCACACCTGTCGCTGTCACTTTCGGGACAATTGCGATAAGTATTCCTGACCCTGACCAGTAGTTTGTCGCATTGATATAAAACTTCATGGTAAACGTCGAGAGAATACCTGCGTTTAATATCTGCTGACCATTGGTGTCAGTGACATCGTGGTAACAATTACATTTTGCTGACCATTTCTTCACTGTCCCTAGATGAGCACGCCACGATGACGCAGCGCCGAACGGCGTCACATCAACCGCGTCACCGCCGATATCGACATTCCATTCATGGACATTCGCAATCGTATTTGCCCCCTGGACAACAGAACCGCCTACTCCCGCTAATGCAGCCATTTACAGGCTCCTGACCGCCCCTAATTGCGCCCCAGGAAACCGCTATATCGTCTTACAGTATTTGCTATTCCTCTCATGTTAACGTAGTGCATCACGTACTAGGAGGATTTTTTGTTGATGCTTTCCCTTTAACCTTTTTGAGATTAGGATTTGCTTTCTTCGCGGCAGGTGATGCATTTCTTGTAGAAGATGCTACAATCTTTGCCGCCGTTTGCTTAGAATAGCCGCCCTTAGACGCTACAGAAGCAGCAGCAGCATTAAAGCCCATACCTTTTGCCATTATCCTCTCCTAACTTTGCTGTAGTAAACGCAACCTGATGGGAATGTTTCTGACGCGCTCTCTCGGAAGCGGTACATTTGTCATCCACTCACAGTAACAATCAACAGAATGATACGCAGTCAATGGTAATTCATCGATAGGGTGATGCAGCAGCCGATATACATCCTCTATGAGATATAAATATGTATCTCCATTGAGTAGCAAGTCCCATATATTTATCATCAAACGCACATCAAACCCAAACTTTCTTGGCATTGTGTCCCAAGATGTTACCGCTCCCTGAGTCATCCCATCCCCTATTACGATATATGGGAATTGTGCATCATCCTTTGCTTGTGACTGATAGACACCCAACAGCCCATGTGTTTGTAACAGCGCATCTACTGAGAGAATGGTATACAGTGTTGCCCTGATATCTTCTATTACAAACATGACGATCACATATTGTCTTTCAAGGACGCCTTCAATGCTTGCAACTCCATAAAAAGCCATTTGCGCCCATAGATGTATCCAGGTGTCATAAAATCTCTTGCTGGCATCTTCCATGTTCCTAAACAGACATATGCCGCATATTCAGCTAAGTTAGCTACACCCGCGTCAATCGTAAAGTTACCGCCTTTTGACCAGGGGACATTGCTATCACGCAAGAAGCCAGGCATCGGGTCATGTGAACTAGCTTCAGCAGCAACAGGCGTATTCTCTTTACATACTTCTGTCGCAAATTCCGCCGCCCGAACAAAGATGTTCTTTAGTTTACGATCAACCCTAAAGGGAAACTCTTCGACTAGCCGAAGAGCTTCGGGCATCCCGACCATTTCAATACTGATAATAGGTTGTGCCATAATTCTTATCCTGTCGTTGGTGTTTGTCTGCCACGCGGGCCGCGATTACTGTTGGGTGTCATGGGGACTGACCCTACAGGGCCAGCAGTCGTCTGATCTGTCGCAGTAGCACTCATATTCGGGTCTGCCTGACTAATGCCCTTGCTAGCGGGTATTACTACCCCTGATGACCCTTCAGGGATGCCGCGCGTAGAACTACCAGAGTTGCCGCCATTGCGCCACGTCCCGCCAGATTTAGAAGCAGGAGCAACAGCACCGGCCTGTTGTTTACTTTGCGGGACAGTTGCCGCAGCTTTTGCCGTATTCTTTGCTGATGTGCCTGAGCTTGCAGCAGGAGTTTTAGACCCCGTAATCGCTTTCGCACTATTCGATGGTTTCCCTGCGCTAGAGTTTGACTTACTTGGCGGAATACGCCCCATTGCCCCGCCGCTATTCCCATTCTTTGCCATGACTATTCTCCTATCTTGTGTCTTTCAAGCGACGCTTCGCAAACAACAACAAGACACTATGTTTATACCCTATATCAAGGGGCATCCTTGTGAGTACATATTGTTCCGCGTCTGTCACAAGGCGCATATTCGCGTGTACGTCTGTGCGATAGCGTATGCGTATCCAGTTGGTTGTCTCTTCCCCCTGTTGTTCATCCTGATAGACAACAGCCCCATGTAGCGGATAGATTGACGCCCAAATCGTATCTATTGTCGTCCATCCTTGAGGAATATTCCCCGAGGGTAGCGGGGTTGTATTCGGCGCTTGCAACAAACAACGTGCGTTTAGTTCACCCGCCATAATCAGCGGTGTTCGTATCATCACTGTATGTGACGGCAATAAACCATATGGAGTATTTACTGATCGCTTTTTGTTGACCATTCAAAGTACTCCGTCCATCAGGGTACTCCGTCCGCACTACAAGTAATCTTCCCACACCTTTGAGCGCATAATCGCTGAAGCAATTCCTTCAGGCATCGTATCATCCTCACGAAACGCATAGTAATGCGCAACATATTGCAGCCACATCATCTCATCAGCGGGGTCAAGTACGCTAGAACCAACATCATATGTCACCCTGATATAGAGATATCTGTCTACTGCATACAATGTTGTGATGTCATCTATCGTTAGTTTGTTCTCTTGAAAGTGCCAGAATTGCGGGTCATACGTGACCCAGGTGTTTTGCCCCGTCATCGCCTCAACTAAACTCACGCTGTTTACGGGCGGTAAGTAGAGAGGAAACGTCATATGTATTATTGTCGATACTAATGCTGTTTGCGGTAAGAAGTATCTATATGTCACCATCAAAACTTGATGCGATAATGCGCGTCCTAATCGCCGCTCCAAGTCTACTCGCGTATGTGTGACCATACGAGATAGCAATGAAGCTTCTGATTGTGACTGCCTCACATAGTCAAGCACTGTTTGCGTCGCCAAACTCTCACTTGATGGCGGAGTTACGACGACCACATTTGATGGTGTCCAGGTACTTACCATATAGTGCGCTCCGCTAATGTACTTACCATTTTATTTCACTTTGTTGAGCGAAAACAGCGAGTGTATACATCATTTGCATTTCCTGGGGCGATGGATAGCTGAGACGCATACACTCTGCTGTTATGCACTCTCAGCTAAAATCCCCTGCCGGAAAGAAAAACACAGAGTTTCTTAGCCTCGTTCTTTTCTAGGTCTACCGCGTTGTGCGGTAGTAATCGGCATCTCTACAACAGATGCCCTCTCTATGAGAGGTTGCTCAATAACAGGGTCATTTTCATGTAAGAGATAGTCTTGCACATCAACAGTGCGTATACTATTTCTCTTCGCCCATCCCTCAGGAAGGACTATCGGCGCTTCGATCTTATTTGCTTCAGGGTTATCTCTATGTTCCCGCTGTATTAGTTGTTGTTGTTCACTGATCTCTCCTGACCCCACTATAGCAGCCCCATCATCTAAGAGCATCTGCGCAAGGTCAGCAGAGACACAAAATTCATGAACTTTCTCTCCCACCATAAATTCATGGTCTTTCAGCCACATGACTGAATGTATATGGTCAGGGGCTACTGCTGTATCCTTGCACATTACTATTTTCACTAGACGTTAGTCCTCTCTTAGACGCGAGTCCTCTCTTAGACAATACCTACGCTTTCACGCGGGTGCGATTGCACACACACAAGCCCCATACCGCATGATGGCGAAGATGCGCCTGTAAGCACCGCTTTCAAGAAACGTAAGTAGCCGCCGACGTATGCAAACACAATGTCTGTTTGATCTGTTGCTGTAGACGATACTACAGGAAGTGTTGAACCATTGCCCAGTCGCTGCATCTTCGCATTTGCATCTACCTGGAACACTTCTATCTGTGTGTTATCAACTGCTGTATATGTACCGCCTGATGTTGCGCACTCTGTCAGCGACGGAGTAAATGTACCCGCTGTCCACACGCCAACATTCCAGATGAAGGTTGTCGACTCCCACCCCTGAGTATCAATCGCAGTACTGGTAAACGTCGCCGCGACAACACCCGCGTCGAGTATATGATTTACCCTGATTAAGTGTCCGAGTTCTCTTGTAGCGCCCATAATACTCTCCTTATGTTCCCAACTGATATATTCTCAGGGCTTCAGGAAGTATTACCTGACCGCCTACACGTTGTCGGGCGTACACGCCCACCTGTGAGTTTTCAACCCATCTCTCTGATAGACGTTTGAATGTCATCCCAAGTCGCTGCACAATCATATACGCCCTGGAAAGATCGCCGAAGAGAATAGAGTTTGAAGAAGAAGCAGCAACCGGCATATCAGGAGTCTCGACATAAGGATATCCCATAATTGTGTTCGGCGCGCTATCCAAACCGCCTTGAGAGGGGCCAGCGCCAGGCTGCCAGACATACGATGTTTCACCGCCTGAGTACTTCAGTTGTCTGATGATACCTACTGTTTGACGGTTCATATACCATTGCGCACGCCCCGCGTATACAGAAGGAAGGTCGTATACACAGTTAACTAGCGTATCAGCAGTAGGAAGCGATGACACACCCGATTTCTTAATCGGGATAAGAGGGTGTGTGAGTATCCCTTGCGGCTGAATTGACCCATCGCCTGAGAGAAACGCTTTCCCTTCAGCAACCCCGAACTGCTCGGTAATTTCGTTTCTGATTTCTGTCTCAACGTCAAATGCAGGGTCTTCTAAGTCTTGTTCTGAGATGAGTACGAGAGAGTACATCTCGTTTGTAGGGATTTCAAGCCTACCTAAATTCCATCCCGTCGTATCAGTGCGCACCGCGCGCTCACCTACCCATGTAGCAGTAGTGAGTGTTGATGTCCGCTTAGGCATCTGCACAGATCTGTTTGATGTTGAGCGCACTTTTGCGTAGGGTCTGATAACCGAATACAAGACAAGGTTCTTGATGATCTCCGCGACAAACTCAGGAGGCGCAAACATACCGCCCGTCGTATCTTCTGAAACAGTGATACCTGTCGTGATAGATGCTTTTGTCTCGAACTCTTTATTCGGCGGCGCATCAAACGCTGATGCTTGATAGAGATGTTTGCGTTCTTCAGGAGTGCAACCCGCGAAACCCTTGCGCAAGTAATTTGAGAGTGCTTTCACGTCATCGCGCTTTTTTATGATGCGCATACGACGATTAAGTGCCGCTTCATCGACGCCTTTTGTTTCAAGGATGTCATCCTCAAAGTCATTGTTCTGTACAGACTTTGTCGAGGGTTTCTGCATCTCGCCCTCAAGGCGCTGCAACGTGACCTCCATCGCCAAACGTTTTTGTTCTGACTCTTGCCCCTTTTCTCCGAAGCTTTTGATCTCTTTTTCAATGCCATCATAAAGCTCTCTGATCTGGTACACCGTCTTCATAAACTCGGTGTACTCTTCCTGTGTTAAAGGCATTTCTCCTCATTTCCCAAAAAGGGTTGTCACCTGCTTGAGTATGTCAGCAGATGAAAACAATGTTGGGTTATTCGGCGCAGACGTTCGCGGCGTCTCAGAGGGAGGTTGTCCTTTGTGAGAGGTGCTTGCCTGGGTGCTTTTCCCTATGTCACTTGTAGTTGCCCCTATATATGAAAGATCATCATCGGGATTATGTTCTAAACTGTCAAGCCATTTCTGTATAGATTGTAGCTCTTCCCATACCGCAGAAATAGAGCCTGATATCTTTTGCTTATTCGCAGCAGAAAGCGTCTTGCCCGCCTTTATAGTCAGTTCTTTACATTTCTTTAAAGCGACCATTGATAAATCAGCGTGCATATATCCCATACCAGCATCGTAGGAACTACCGCCGCTACTCTCAGATGCATCCTCAGACACATCGGCCTCATTAAAGTCGTCAAGCCAACTTCCCGTTACCTCTGAAGAGAACTGAGATATCGTTGTCGCAATAGCAGACGATGTATTGCTTACATCATCATCATCAGCTATACCCAAAATACTTGATGTCAGGATATCGCACATAGAATACAACTGCATACGCACCTGTGACATGCGTCGCGCATCCCACATCTCTGAGAATGTTGAAGATTTAGCTTGCGCACTTTGTTTCTTCCCCCCAAGGGCAGGAGAAGGAGTACTCGCTGCCCTTTTATCATGCTCACCTGACTTTATTGAAGCTGCCATACTATCAAATACTTTTGCCGCCTGTGTCGGGACATGACTCCATGCCCACACCTGTTTTGTCGAAATGATATCAGCAAGATCGTTTGCAGGAAAACTGACCTGAGAGATTTCCCGCAAACGGTTCTCTTTTAAGTTGCGTATATTGTTGCGTTGTATGTCAAAGCGTATCGGGTCGTATCCGTAGCTTGACCCGATCATTTTCATCTCCGCTAATTCAAACGCATCCTGCGCTCGCTTGATACCCATCGCAAATTGGGTTTCATAGATAACGCCCCTGCTATCTTCTGTAAGGGCTTTTACGCCACCTATTACTTCATCTCTATTATGTTGCCAAAGGTTAGGGACTAGCCAGGGATTGTTCTTCTTATTGCGCGCATAATCCAACTCACGGATTGTTTTTGTAAACGCCCCTGGAGAAACAATATCGTTATACGGGTCTATAAACGGCGTTCCATCATCATTGTTATACACCGTCATATAAGCAGTCACAACGCCCTGCTTTTTGTTGAAGTCAGCATCTTTTAGAGCGGTAGGGAGTGTATCAACAGCAAACGTCGGAAGAGGAAATGAATAGCCAGGGATAGGGGTAGACGCAAATGCTTGCAGCACATCATCAATGTTTATAACTTTGTCGGGCATAATAGAGTAATCCCTTTTAATCAACTATGCCCCTTAACGTAAGTATACTAACTATTCAGACAAAACACAAGCCAATTGTTTTTTATCAACTCACTCGAAGTTTCTCAGAGGTTCATCTTTCACATCTGCTATACCCGCTTCTTGCGCAGTGATTTTCCCTTGTGCAAATAATTCGGCTCGCCACTTCTTACAACTGCGGCACTGGCAATCCGCTAGGCTTGTGCCTTTCTTCATATTTGTATGGGAGATAAGCCCCATATCAAGACGTGGTCTTGGTGTATAAGAGTCCATCACCGCAATAACCCCGCCCACATGTGACGGACGCCTGTCGCAAGATCATATTGCTCTTCTGGTAGAGTGCTGGCCCTCTTCGTCAACGCATTAGATGGCGGCTGTGTGATATCTGATACTACTACTTGCCCAGGTGGGGGCGGAAGCATTGGCGGCGGTTTCATAGCAGCAGCTTGTATCGCGGCAGTAGCCGCCTCTTCTTGTTGATCGAGCCATGCGGCGACATTCGATCGCCTGATAAATGTTGTTGGACCGAACTTATAAAAGTCATCAACATCATCAATAAGCGGCTGATTTACCTCCGCCGCGCAAGAGTTAAATGGCGCAAGGCCATTATTCCAGAGTGACAGTACAATGTTTGTATCAGCAAGTCTGTTTTGTTTTAGCAACTCAATAGGCTTCCTATCAAGTTTCAACTCAACATCTGAAACAACACCGCCAGGACTGTAGAGTGGCGGCAACCACATATTGAGCTCATCCTCTAAGCGCGCTAAGATGTTTAGCCCTGTCAACTCCCACATTGCTAGTTTCGCTTCAGCAACATTGTTGTATGTTGAATACTCCTTGTCGTTGACAAGTAAAGAGTCTACCCCAAGAGCAGCCAAAATCTTCCGCCCTGCCGAAGCGTCTGAATTGAACCAATCGGCATCGACGGGAGAAAGTGCTAACTGAATGTATGTCAGCCCATTTTCTAATAATAAAGGTACACCAGCCGTCATCCTCCCACCACCGTATTTCTTGCGTATTTCTTGTATCATTTTTCCACGTGTCAAGGGAGGCAAGTCTGTGGTAGCGACAAAAGCGCCGCTCGGTCTTGCGCTGTTGGACATGAGATTGAAGTTCCATTCTTCACCTGCGTTCTGTCGCTCTATTACCGACGCTGCAACCTGCAAAGGAGATAAACCCACAAATTCATTGAGAGGATGAAAGAACCTGATAGGGTGCATATATTGCACACTATAATCTTTGTTGTAGTATCTATAGTTATATATCTGATTATCTAAATTTACTTCAGGCAGAACTAGATCGGGTCGGAGATTATAGAGAGCCAATGGCGGAGAGACAGCATCATTTTGCACTGACCAGACATAGTCCTGCCCGCCGATCAAGAGATAGCTGACAAGTTGTTCCATGAAGTTTGCCCGCATACGCTTATAGTTCGGCTGCGCCATCAGTAATTCTAATGGGTGTCCCTCAATGCGCTGCTTCTGGCCGTACTTCTCAAACACTTGCCATTCTAACGCCGCGATCGCTTGCGCAAGAATAGACACACCACGATACACCGTAATGTTGTTGAGATAGCCAATGTTCGTTATATTGAGCACAGTACGCGCTGAATATGATGTGTATCCCGAACCTGTGCTAATTATCTGACTTGCAATGTTACTGGTAAGGTCGCTTTGCTTCGTAGATGCCAGTTGTTTTTGCTCGGATTTTACTTCAGGTTTTGTAAATGCTACCCATGCGTCTTTGACGCGGCCCATTTCTGTTTATCGCAATCTCGCCCCGTCTACGCAATACATGTACAGCTATCACATTGTTGTCGCTATCAAGCGTCTCTATGCGCGTAATGCGAGAACGGTGGGCAACAGTACCCCGATGGATAACAACCCGTCTGACCCTTACTCTACTGTATAGTATTGTACGAAACATATTGATTACAAGTAGCCCTAGCCCTACATACGCAATAAGCATTATTTGCGGCCCACCCATCATTTCCCATAGTGTCATGTAAACAGCCCCTCTTCTAAGAACTTTGCTAAATCAGGATTATGCTCCCGTATTGCTTCTATCTGCGCAAACTCTTTCGCTTCGCCTAGCTCAATAGCCGTTAACATCGGTTCACCATGCGAATACAACTCGTTGAGAATACTTGTTGCATCAACCTGGTCGTCATGGTCAGCCCTCGGAAACCCCAAGAGTTGTTTCTTATATTCTACGAAGCCAGGTGTGTTCTTGTCAAAAAAGAACAATCCTAGTGCGAAGTAAACCGCAATACTTTGCGCTCTCGCCACTTTATCCTTTAAAGGGATATATGGGCGTATCGGATGCCCATTGCCCCGCCCACGCTGAATAATCGACTTCTGATGGCCAACATCTTCTATAAGACAGCACCATAGACGTGGTGTAGAGCGTAACTTTGTCCATAGCTTATCCTCAGCCTCCGGCCCCTCCCATTTTTCAACGATTATATCCAATAGTAATGCTTCTCCGTCAGGAGTAACATCCCAATCCAGGAAACAGGTAAAGTCAGCCTGTTGTTTTGTACTAACGGCAAAGTCAGTAGATACCACGCGTCTACATAAAAACTTGAGCACACGCTTATCCATAGTAGCGGTATGTAATAAATATGTTTCTCCTTCATCAACGTACTCCAACATCGTCGCGCCCTTGATGATAGCGCCTTCTTCTAAGACAGGTTTCTGTTGATACTGGCTATAATAGTTTAATTGAAGTATTGCTTTGAGAGACTCTAAGACAACTTTCGGAAACTTCTCTTCCCAAAGCGGCTCCCCCGACTCTTTGCGCGGGTCTTCCCATCCGATTGATGTTATTGTCTTATGCGAAGGGTCATATTCAGACGGTAAACAGAGATACTCCCACCCGCCCTGATCTATCACATGACCAATTAAGTCTTGATCGTGAACGCGCTGGCCGAGTATTATCATGCCGCCCGTTTGTTGATCGTTCAAACGAGAAGTCATGGTGTTATCCCACCATGCTAATGTGTCACGTCTGACCGCATCGCTCTCTGCTTCAGCAATGTTGTGTGGGTCATCACAAGAGACGATATCGCCGCCTTCACCTGTCGCAGCACCAGCAACAGAAGTAGCAATACGATAACCGCCTTTATTGTTTTCATATCGCCCTACTTTATTCTGATCGGGCAGCCACCCGAATGAGTTCTTAAATAAACTTTGATACCAGATACTATCTACTAATGCTCTGCACCGTTGACTATCACGTATAGCCAGAGACATGCCATACGAACTACATAAGAACTTAAATGATGGGTGCCACGTCCATCCCCACGCAGGGGCCATTACAGAGATGATTATCGACTTTGTATGTCTCGGGGGGAGAGCGACCGCAAGTTTATGTATCTGGCCCTTAAAGACTGCTTGTATATGCTCGCAGATCGCATCGTGATGCCACGACCATACTAACGGTGCAGGGTCTACATGTTTCCATGCAGCTTTTGTGAAAGCAGCTAAGGTATCTTGATACGACCATACATCTTGTATGGCCTTGATTTTGTCTAAAGGAGATAGGGGCAAAAAGACGTATCACTTTCCCGCCCCTAAGTTGTAAGTATAGCACACTACGTACATGGGAACAGCCGTATATGTTTTGCCGCTATGTAAAACGCAACAGCCTCTTCCTCAGTAGAGAAGAAGTACTCGACTTTCCCATTTGTGATAGGCCAGTATATCCATACACTATCAGGGTCTCCATACCGCCTGATGATAAAATGATCTTCGTTCTCATAACCATCGCGCTGCTTTTCCCAGTTCTCTATCGACATTACTTACAACCTCCTATTATGCGCTTCGCTAAATTCTCTAGCGGCATAACCTAACTCCCAGGATAGTCATCATCAAATATCCCTTGCGCTTTCAACTCTTCCAATTCTTCATCACCGTGATAGTTCTCGTTATACGGTTCTTCTTTCACTTCCTCAACAGGCAATACTTGCTGACAGTACGGACAGTATGTGTTTACTTGCGCATCTGCTACCATGTCTATCTGATCGACAAGCACAAGTACCTGTGCAGTAATACCATTATCACGCACTTTTATTGGGCTAAATGTTATTTCTGTCACCTTGTCTATCTCTTTGCCCGTTTCGGCATCATAAATATGCGTATTATACGGGATACCATCCGTGTTTACGATACGTATTTTCATGTTATGGCCTCACTTAGTCGCAGCTATCGCTGCAAGTAACACCCGCAGCCTTTGCATACTTCGTTTACTACACCGACAAGATGACAGACACGACATTCTACCCCCTTCTTTAAGAGACAAGCGCAATATCCGCACTTGCTGTTTGTCGCAGCATTTACTCTATGACATGCAGGACATTCTACTTTTGTATATATATCCATCTTCTCAAAAGATGACCCGCAATGGCGGCAATACCGCGCATCAGCAGGATTTGTACCGCTGCACTTATAGCATCCTAGCCCGCCAGGTGGGACGCCATTCACTCCCTTGTTTTTAGGGCTATCGCGCACAAGATTAGCGAAAGATGTCCCGCAATAGCAACATTCATCGCGCCAATGCAAGTCATTCGGAACACCGCACTTAGGGCAAGCTATCATTGTGCCGATAGGCGGTACATTCGCATCGACAGGCCGCGTATTCTCAACAACATATCCATTGCCCGTCGGTACTGCTGGCGCCTTCTGACTATCCTGCACATATGCATACTGTTCCATGCGCTGCTGCGCCCGTTGATACGCCTGCTCTAGCGCAGCACTATCTCTAAAAATAAGGTCATCCTTATGTTCTTCAGACACATTTTTTTGGTAGGCGGTGTACCGGCTGTCTCCAGACGGCGTACCGGCCTCTTGCCCTTTCAATGAATTCTCGACTATAATTCCACGGTCAGCTATAGTCGAGAGAACATCACGGAGTAGCGCCCGACAATCGCAATCGGCAATCGATAAGCCAGTTCGAATAAGCGACTCGATGTCAACGATGACGTCGTATGCATCACGTGCTGTAGCAGCATCCACATACATCGCGCTATCATCCTCGTGTTGCGTATGTGTGGCGTTGTTAGTAGTATGTACTACATATGGCACATGTATGTTGCCATATGCACCATGTATATCCATAGCATGCCCTCCTATATACGTACCCTACATATACCCCCTACAATAGAGAGTTAACCCATATTCCCCAGATAGCTATTCCCCAGATAGCTAGCTGAGAAACTTTTATAGCTAGCCCAAAAACACGTATAGCTTTTCAATAGGTTTTGGCGCTAACTTTTTGTTAGTCACTAAGAAACGCAGAAAATGCCCTTTTCGCGCCTAGTGAAAGTTTTATAAAACGCTACTCTCTTAGTGAAAGTTTACTTACTCTCTTAGTGAGAGTTACCATCACAAGACAGAGAACGACACTTTCCAACGTATCTATCTGAAACCATACCTTTTCACGCCGCTTTATGTCACGGCATACAAGGTATGCACGACCGGCGCACAGGTTGTAGAATGCTCTACAACCGAAAAGTTATAGAAGGGCGCCAACCGGCCTTACGCATGTAAGAGCATAGATTGTACCCTTACGACGTAAAACCGTCAGAATGTCACTACAACGCTACTAGTGTAACTTGACATAACTGACAGTTTTAACGCTAGAGATTATTTATAATCTAGCTCTCTTATCTTCTATCCTATCCCCCATTTCATGCATAGCTTGAACCTGTTCGTATGCTTCTATTTCTTCCTCACTCACGAGAGCTAGCTCGTTACTATTTCTATCATAACAATCACTATCAACGAGTAAGTCACATACGCCGTAAAACTTGTCACTTAGCTTTTGATCTAACATGTTAACGCGCAACAAGTCTTCAGTACTACCTACCTGAATACCACATATATCGCATGTGTACACTCAGTCACCCTACTTTCATATACGTAACAACTAACCTGACTCTCTTACCCCTGAAAAGAGCAAAGGGAGTAAACAGTAACCCAGCTATACTACGTCTTTGCTGAAATGTTTCAACGTTTGCTACTGCATAGCGTTTTTTCGCGAACCATGTGCAATCCCGCTCATATGCTTTCACACTAGCATACGAGCGCACTACTATCGCTTTCATGTTACTCTCACTATCTTGTCATCTTTCATAATAACTACTGCGTACCATTTTCTATTATACGCACCTGGCCCTACTACACTTACTATTCCTGTCGCTTTATACTCCTGAATAAAGTACATTCCTGTCTCTTCATACCGTAAAGCCTTCCCCACAGACTCCTTCAAAAGTTTTTTTGTTGCGTACTTTGCTACTAACACTCTAGTATCCCCCAAAATCTGACCAGCTATGTTGTGTCAATTCACTTTCTTCTAATCGTTTTAATAGCTCTTTACCGCATGTATCGCCGTTCCAAGAATGAGAGCAATACAAACCATTTGGAACCATTTGGATAGAATTGTCGCGCTTTTTCAATAGCAACAAAGCCCCATGTAACTGTAGTAGCATCAACTGTAACTTTATTCGCTCCAAGACTTACTACATGCGCTATACAATCATCCTCAAATGTTACCAGCCATTCTCTCGTGATCTGATAGTCTTCTATCGCATGTTCTAGACACCGTGTACCGCTTTTACCGATAACTGCTATAACACTAGCCATGTTACCCCCTAGTCGTCACAACGCGCTATAAAAACACAATACAAAGCATCGCTCCAACTATCAAACGTCCTATTATCTAATACTGCGTACCGTGTACTATGCTGCGTAGCTTGCATAACCGATACCAGTAACGCGCTATCGCTCAAGAGCAGACACAACAGCATAACCATACTCACAAGTACTTTACTCATGTGAATACCTCTCTATCGCTCAGTATTATCGCTTGAGAGCCTCTAAAAAGTGAGAGAGCATAGATTGTACCCTATGCTCTCTCAAACCGTCAAAAACGCGCTATATAGCCATTAAAACGCTATGTAGCTTGTATCCCTAAACGCAATTTTAACTCATGTACGATATCACTGTCGTATTCACACCAAAGTGTGAACGTATGCCCGTTGACAATATCGACTAACTCTAAGCGTACTAGCTGACCTTTTGAGCCGATATCATCAATACGCGCTATAACACTGCCGAACAATAACAATAAACAATCGCCGCGCACACTACAATCGCCCATAAACTCACTCGCTTGACATATTTTACGATCAATCAAGACGTTA
>WNGR01000181.1_pt1 | contig 63536 bp, 71 predicted proteins | sample 5407581 | NCBI WGS metagenome assembly WNGR01 (sample SAMN13153383, study PRJNA577476) | soil metagenome | isolation source: 80 cm soil or saprolite under Garry oak tree replicate 2 | place: USA:California | collected 2016-06-15
ACCAATCCCTGGGCCAGTCTGCATCAAGCGGCTTAGGACGTCGAAGAGTTGATCCTTTGGGTCCATCAGGGACCCGGACTCCATTTTTTTGTGGGGCCAACGGAGATGCAGAGACAGTGTGATGGGGGGAAGAAAGTGGCGCAAGTGTATGCGCAAGTGCAGGGATGTCGTCGAAGTCATTGTGTTTGTTCGAGTTTGGCACATCGAAGTCTTTGGCACATCTAAGTCGTCTAAGTCGTCTAACACCACGGCCTTTCCCCGCATACGAGTCATGTCCACAGACCAGATAATTTCCCCCTCCAAGCGCTGCGCCATTGAGAACCTATGAGTTGTTTGTAGGTCAGGGAGGGGTATGAGAGACGTGAGGTTGTCCTCCAAATCACAGCACTCCAGAGGTTTGGGTTGAATCAGTTCCTGAGGTGGAGCACCAGGCGCAGAACCACCAGCCTGAGCCTCGGAGGCCTCAAAGGCACCAACAGAAAGAGGATCGAGATCATCTAGACCACCAGTATCACAAGGCAAGGGTAACGATGGAACAGAGTGAACCCCACTTTGGGCAAGAAATCCGGGTTCAGAGCCTGAGTAAGACACGCTTGGGGCAGTGCTTGGGACTACCTCTGTGCTCCGAGCATGTAGACCCACTGGTTTCTTCAGTGGACAACTCGGAGGGTGTGCTGAGACTCCTGTTGAACTGCTTCCAGCCTGGGTGCCACGGGCGCAGATTTGGAGAAAATGGTCCAGTTGTGCATCAAGCTTTCGCATTCGAACCAACTTGTGACTCTTTTTGGGGGGCATAGTGAAAGTTGGTATAGTCACACAACGTATTGAATCGGATATCCATTGAAGAAGTAAAGTCATCGCGCAGATGTGTCGATTACATCGAGGCATTTAGAATACACTCCACGCGAGTCAATAATGCTCATTACTTAATCTACATAACCCACGTTAATCGGCAATGACCGATATAATCGACGGACTTCCCACTGGGCTTGACAGCCCTCAATACAGACCCCATTTGCTTTGAACAGCTGACCAGACACCATGATTCCTGCCCATCCACGCGGTCTTTATTTAGGCACCATCGATACGATGGTTGACGTGTTGACAGCCCAACTGCCTCTCAGATTGTCTCAGGATGGGCGGGAAGGCTTTTCTTTCTCTCCTCCCGGACACGACATTCCCGCGACTTGCACCGACCATCTACGCCTCGTTGAAATCCGGTCTTCTGCCACGTCTGACCCCGCTTTTCCAATATGTCGGGGTTCCTCACGAAGCCCCGGAAAAGCAGGACTTTGGAGACGTCGACTTTGTGGTAGCCTGTCCTCCTAATGCGGCCGTTATGCACGAGGAGATCAAAACTGCGCTCGGTGCGAGCGTCTGCATATCCAGCGCTCAATCCGATGGGCGGGGCACCCATCACTTTGCGCTGCGCCTGGCAGATCTCGTCCCTTCTCAGCCTACGGGCGCAAACGAGCAAGTCACTGCGGAAACGAGCGATGTATACGTGCAGGTCGACGTCAACATCCGCAAGGACGCGCAAGACTGGGAGAACGTGATGTTCTTTCATGCATACGGAGATCTCGGCATGATCATGGGTCGCCTCGCTGCCAGCGTTGGCCTGCACTTGGGCGAGCTGGGCCTCAAGGTACGTTTCGTCTGTTTCCCCAAGATAGCCGGGAGAAGTAAACGTGGTGCAGATGTCGTCTCAAGCTCTGGTGCCAACATACTCTCCTACTTTCCTATTGTCGACTTCAATGCCGGATATAATGTCCTTCTTCGGACTCTCAATGGAACGATGGGAGGCGAGGTTCGCGACACAACATGAAGCATTCGAGTGGATCGCATCCTCGCGTTTCTACGTGCCCGGCCAAATCTCTAACCCAGCCTCACGGGCAAAGTCTCGGGGCAACCGTAGCATGTATCAGGCGTACTTCCACTGGAATGACGCCAGAGCGCAGGCCACCGCCGAAAACGATGGTCTATCTCCGCAGAAGCAAGAAACAAATAATAGGGAGACTGCCATACAGACGATTATTGGACAAGAGGCTCTTGTGTTTTTCGGCAAACAAGAGGAGCACAATGCCTTGGCACAAGAGAACGAACGAAAGGTGCGCGTTAAAGCCATGTGGAATGGCAGGAAGGTCGGCGAGTGGACAAGCTGGAACGGCCGGCTGGTCGGCAGATTGATGAACCTTATGAGGCAAAGTGTGGGAGAGCAGAAAATCGGCCAAATGACCGAAGAGGAGCTAAAGCAGCATGTGCTTCAGGCAAAAGAGATTGTTGAGTCGCAATTGGCGCAAGAGCAACAAATCAGGGAGGATGAGAAGGCAGATGTAAATGACAAGACGAGCGACTTGGAGTAGTCGCGTAGTCGATTTCAGAATTTACTTCCAGTTGTGCGGTACCGTGACGATTCGTGTTATTGCTTTCGACTCGTTTCTGCTCGACTCCTACATCTACATGCTTTGGCACAAATACTAAATTAACGCTGAATCCTGACTCGGACGCGTGATGCATTCAAGTTATACCCTACAATGTACTCAATTTGCAGAAGGACTACTGACTACGAGGAAGAACCTCAAGGCCTCAAGCTCGACCTCCTATACTCTTGGTGAATACTGTGGCCTTGGAGTTTCTTGAAACTTACGTGGCCGTGGCCCATGACCGGATGTGCGCATCCCACTGTCAGTATCGTGCGCCCCAGGGGATAGTATCTTGTGCAATGATCGAACAAATAAATCACGCACGGTCTACCACTACGTCCCAGTCCCCTGGCTGTAGATTTATCCCAAGGACTAGCGAGTAGAAATCCTGCAGAGGCTGCTAATTTTCTTTCCAAATAAGCGCGTCCCGCCTCGAGCACGACCTTAAACGATTCGGTATTGTGAACCGTGGCCCTCTCTGTAGAAGAAATAGTGGCTGCCCTGCGCTTGCATGATAGACCATCTACTCAGGTGGCCTCGCTTTGTTCTCTGTGCCCTCTAGAAGCTTCACTCACGTCAGTACCGCTAAGAATAACCACAGCACCAGTCGCAAACCGCAGTCGATATCGACATCGAAGCCCAACTCACCAAGAGCGGGCTGCGAGTATTTTGCACGTTATTGACAGGACTGCACTCCGAGCACACCTCAGGATCGATATCGTGCCGCTCACCAGTTTGTACAAATAGCGCGCCTCGGACTCTATAGAAAAATGTGCCTGCGGTGAACGTACGCCAAGTTGCAGGCCGGGACACGGCGGCAAGAGTGGTGAAACCTCCCGCCAAGCCGCTGCGGATCGCTGTGCGAACGCTCTATGGCATTACGGGGAGAGGACAGTCGTTGCGGAAGCACAATCGGCGACGTCCCGCGCACCATTGAGGCGGTCTCTGCACCATGTCACGGCGTCTTTGGACGGTTTAAATAGAGGCGTACATGTGCTTCCTACATGTGCTTCCTACCATAGTCGCCAGAGCCACTGTAATCGACGTCCCACCTTACCAGGGATGGGCTTCAGAAGGCCCCGACGAGAACGAGGCCGAACTTTTCAGGCACAGCCGTAATTGATGGAGTATTGCCTTGTCCACTCGGGTCCTAGGACTATCCTGTTGGACCGTCATGGGTATTGATGAAGTAGGGGACGCCATCATCAGCAAAAATGAATATATCAGATTACGCTAGTTCTCTTAGCCACTTCCTTTCTCGCATGTAAGCTTCTTGCTTGCCACTATAGCGTTGTTGTAGGTATTTCTGAGTTAGATCGTAGAGTAATGTTTCGGCACCGGTGTCATTATCTATGGGACTGCCTCCCGTTCTGTCCACGCAGGTCGTTCGGAAATTGCTGAGCAAGACGATGTATTGGGCATCTCTTGCATGAGCCTGAGAGGCATGCAAAACGGGAGCGGATATGGGTGACTATCAAAGAGGTATACCGGCACTATTTCTTTTTGACAGCCTTAATCCTTATGGTCTCGTCACCGACGAATATACCCTGTGAGTGATATCAGCTGGCTCATAGTACGGGATGACCTGACCACCTACTTTGCCTTTATACGGTTCTGGTGGTCTCCACTTGCGAACTTTCGCGGCAAACAAGCCAAGTTGGTGCTTGTCAGTGCAATTCAGTACGATTTTCGTTGGGTAAGGAACTTCTGCCTTGACGTGGTCGGGCACTGGTACGATGACTGGATGGCTAAAGCCGAGCTTCATGTTGAGCCGCATTCCGCTCATCCCTTCGATCTTGCCCCGGGGGTCTGCCTCAAGCGCAGCACGATATCCAACGCCAACAAGGTACAGAGGTACGGTGAAGCCCTCTGTCATACCGGTGACTGCATTCTGAATGAGAGTGCGGGTGAGACCCCACATGGATCGTTGTTTCTTGATCTCCGCATTTTCCACGCTGACAGTTAGGGTGCCGGGAATGGGGAAGTCGAGGGTCATATAAGGCTCGAGTGGGACTGAGGCTGTGCCAAGCGGTCCTGCCACAGAAAGAGTGGCCGGAGTCCTGGAGAAGGAAACGGATGGCTGGAACTTTATTGGAGTTTTTCCGATGTTGGAAGTATGTCCTCTTGTGGCCACTGAGGAAGCAAAGGAGCGAATGGCGACGCCCACCCTCTGAGCAGAGGTTCGAGTTGTCATCGTTGGGTGGGAAGACGTCGACGGGCCGGACAGCCACAACACCGCTGACGCTCCGCTTCCGCCAATTGCATTACCGTGACTGTACTGGTCCCTGGCCAGGGCAGCGTATCCTGTGCTGTACATAATACAGGTAACCCTGACCCGCTGGGTGCTGATGCGACTAGTCGCTTATATATGCACCATACCGGGTTAATAGTCTCATCCTAACCCTCCTGCCTCCTTCCTAAGTCCCCTCCTCGCTGGCATACCGGGCTCAGTATGTCGAATTCAACGATTTCATGCGACTTTTCGACTACATGCGCTGGTATTTGTTCAAACAATGATGTTCTCGGGAAGGGGGTGAGTGGCCTTCATTACTTTGTTCTGGACGTTCTCATTCACAAAATCACAAACGTCAGATACGTATCAACTTTTATTATACCATGGTGCTCCTCGCAGTTGTCCCTCGGACACCACACACCAAAGAACTATTAAACGCATTATACACAAACGCTGGGATTTCTGGCCTTGGCCTGCTCATCACGGCTATCCAACAGACGGCTTCAAACAATATATCACTTTTTCATGCTCTTTTTATACAACATATCCTTTTCTTCCTTGGCACTGGTGCCGCGCCCATGGGTGAGTGTACTTTAGTCTCGCGCCCTTTCGTCTCCTGCTCATACTTCCAACGAATGCAGGCAAATACCACTGGAGCAAGAGCCGCATTGTCATGGGTTTTTTTATGCAATTCGCCTCAGTCATCGCATCCACAGGTTGGGCGCTGTACATGTGGGCCCACGTAAAAGACTTCGGAACTCAGAATTCATGCAACGACCAAGTGAAGTACGTTGTGATGTTCGTCAGCGTAAGGGCCACCGCGCTTTGGCTGCGTGGCCTATGGATCACCGCCCTCATTCTCAGTGCCCTGGGGCTCATGATCCAGTTTGGATATAATGCGTTCACCCTTTTCGCCTTGCAACGCGACGAAGATGAGGAGACAGAGAAACCGGAGAAGGCGTGGTACTTTGACATATCATATACCCAGATTTTGTGCGTAGTTCGTTTTCTTCTTCGTGAAGTGCTCACGGGTTACTGCATAGATCCGCGATATACTCTACTATCATGTTAGAGCTCACTGTGGGTGGACTACTTTTCTTGACGGCATTCGGGCACACTGACCGTGATCTAGGTGCAGCGAAACCGCAACGGTCATGGCGGTGTAGTCGACGTCGACGAATCATGGGCCTTTGGTCAAACACTCTCTGTCGCGATGATTTTCGCAAATATGAACGAGGTCATCCACTTCTTCTTCGGCTTCATCGCCCGTAGACGCCAGCGCTCCGGGGAACGCCAAGCAGAAGCACAGCAACCATCTAACGATACGGATGTGCCCCCAGCATCCACACCGTATCAGCCAAGGGGGCTTCCTGGGTCCCATCTCTTCAGTAAGGCTCACTGTACTGCACGGTGTGAATGGGATGCTGAGTTACACGTGGCAGCTCGCGACTCATCGCAGATGAGATTGTCTTCGGAACATGAACTTTTGCGTGTCAACAGGGAGAACAGCCATCTATCTGAAACCACTGTGGGTGAGAACTCACAGATTCGCGATCAGCCCATTGGTACATTGCGGTGACGTTTCGAGAAGAACGCTCGCTTGTTTTTCAATACCTGTTTTACATACCCACTAATTTTTGATCACCGAGTGTATATATATGCGATGTACTTGTACGATATCCAGACTTGTTTTTGGTTTGTCCTCATATTACTGAGCTATGTCGTGGGCTTCTATATAGATAATACAGACTCCTGCACGCGCAAAGTCAGGAACCTGATCTGCGTACATATGCACTTCCTCGCAGATAAATCTGTGCGTGTTCTGTCCTTTCTAGAGGCAAGCGTGCATATTTCGGTGACCTCTGGAGATGAGGAGGCGGAGGGTGTTCAATTCACGTGTATTCATGTATCGTTCCTACGACAAAGAAGCCCCAACTAGCGTCGGCGCCAAGCAGACCCCCTCCTTCGTCCTGATTCTATGCGCCGTCTTCGTAACAGGGTTGACCCAAGCGGCCTCCCTAGTCTCAAGGGTCGTAAGGCCTTAGAAGGATAGGATCAGTCAGTTTCGACTTTATCGGAGACGGGTTGGTAAAAACAAACTCGGCTGGATAGTTTCGAATATCTTCTTTTTGGGGTTGAGTTGTGACAACGGCACTTTGTCTGAGGCAGATAGTTGGGCACATATACTCGAGAGTTAAGCTGGGAGATATACCTTCGTAATCGGGACCCTCAAAATATACTCGGTCACCTGGCTTGGAATTTGGTGGGGGTTGGATTATTTCGATGCCCGCCTCTTTCCCATCCTTTGAGGTCGCCTAAAATGACGACCTCTGAGCTCCACATGGACTCTGTCAACTGAACTTCTGCTTACACAAAGTACCATCGCGAAGCTCTTCACCCCACGCATATTTGCGGGCTTCAAGTTGCACTGAATTTTTCTTGGTGAAAATGGATAGAGAAACATATGAAAGGATGCTCACCACGCCTACCAACCACTTATCCTGCATCTGTTCAATGGGAACATAATTCACCAAACCAGAGACGACGATCCGGGGCCCTGTCTCCTCGCCAAAGTCAATTTGCTAGCGAGCATCATCTTAGCTACGACAGGCGATCAGTGCGATCACTACTTGCCTCGACATAAAGACTGTCTGCATCAGGGTGCTTTTTGACTGACAAATCGTGAGATTGCGTAGTGGCAAGCACTCGCATACACGCGTACCTTCAATTATGTGCCCCACACGCAGATCGATCATGGAGGGGATAGGGGGGCCGGCATCTTCAGACCCAGCAGAAGTTGCCTTGCCATTGTCCGCTATCGTCTTCTTCTTTCCATCCTTTTCCGCAGCTGCGCCTTGCTTCTTCTCCTTCGTCTTGGGAGTCTTGCCTTCGGAACCTCCTGCCTTTTTCACCACGGCAGAATCAATGGCAGCTGGGGCGGACGTGGGTGCAGCGTCCTTCTCTGCGGGTTTGGAAGGTTTCTCCTTTTTCTTAGCCTCCAAAGCCTTACGTTCGATGGGAGGTGCGGTAGAGAAGTTAAGGCGGACGAGGTCAAAGGCCGGGGCAAGCGCCTCGGCTGACTTGCGCACAGACGGGCGAGACTGGATATGGTCAAAGTAGCGCGAGAGAGACGGGTATGAGTGATACTGCGCGGGCTGTAGTCGTGCCTTGAACCGAAGCCGCCTCATGTGTGAGGCTTGCTTGTGAAAGGTCACAGTCACACAACGTACGTACGAATATTGGTCGTAGCGCCCCGTAAACCGCAACATCGGCCGCAGTCAAATAGTTGCCGACGAGGTATGTGCGCGGCACGAGGTACGCATCTAGTGACTAGGTGCCGCTAGTAACACTAGACGCGAATGGGTTCACACACAAAGCTCATGACACACCGGCAAAGCATCTGGCTCGACGAAATTTGGCAGAGCAGCTCTTTCAGTCCATTGAGCGATTTCGGTCTTGTCCTTCTCAGACTCAGATACGCCTGATTGCTGCTGCCCGTGTTTGGAAAAGGTTTGCAAAAGTTCAAGGATTGGCGATTGGAGAGTCATTTGATGGTCAAACCGGTCAAGTTCTGAGTCACGATCACAGTCGAGATAAGTAGGTGGTTTCACGTGCAAACATACCACAATCAGTCATCTTATCATTTCACCACAATGCCACGTTTGTCCGAGTCCGTATCAGAGTTGGCTCAGACTATGTCTCCTGGCGAGCCCCCAGTTAAGGCTGCAAGCACACTCCCAATCGTCAACATAGCCCCTTGGATTGAGGGGCATGACCACAAGGGCCGTCTCTCTACTGCTGCCGCTATTCATGCTGCCTGCCTAGAGTTTGGTTTCTTCTATCTCGACGTCAGCTCGTATGTAGACCCTAGGGAGCCTGAGGAACTTGCCCGTCTTGCACATGAATTTTTCAGCCTCCCAACAGAGGAGAAAAACAACATCTCCATAAGCAAACAAGACCACGCTAGAGGTACGTCCTCGATTCTTCTGGGTGTCGTACCTCCGATGATAGTACACTCCCACAGGGTACCAACGACTCAAGGAGAATGTCACCATGGGCAAATCCGATAACCATGAAGGAATCGACTTCTATCGACCAGTGGAGAACCCGGACAAGACCAAGCTACTCTGGGGTGAGAACCAGTGGCCCACGATTCCCGGATTCCGCGAGAAGTACGAGGCTTGGATAGACAAGATGAAGGCACTTGGCCTCATGGTGATGCATGCGTAGCTCTCCGCATATTTTTCCTCGTCAGTCTCTGGCTGAAAGCGAGTACAGGATGGCGACGGGTCTCGGAATGACCGATGCTGAATGGGAAGACCTCAAGTCCCAGGTTGATGATAGTTTCTGGGTGATGCGCATCATAGGTTTGTTGGCCGTCCTGCTTGCTCTGCCCACTTCCTCACCTTGAAGGGTCAGGATACCCACCCCTCCCTAATGACGACGACGGATTTTCTTGTGGCGCTCATAAGTATGCTTTAAATCCATCATTTCGACCTTGATGACGCGAACCTTCTCCCTGTCAGGGACTACGGGTGCCTCACGTAAGGTGCTTCTGTTGTCTAAAGTACCTTGGGATGCCGACTGCATTTGGAACTCGGGCAGTTTCTTATGGGCGGACTCTACGCGTGGTGCGCTGCAGGTATTTCTGCCAGAGCAATTCCTGGCAGTGGAGAATCCGGGTGCTGTACTCCGAGAGGAAGGCATCGAAGAGGGCACCTGGATCACAGTGGATCCTGTCCCGGGTTGCATTGTCTGCAACGTCGGAGAGAGTCCGTGGATATTCATTGGATGATATCCCTTGAACCCTGACGTTTGGTCGTTCATTATAGTGTGGGAAATTTGGACGAATGGCCTGTACAAGAGCACGCTTCATCGTGTGATACACAGGGGGTCCAACTACCGGTGAGTGCGACTCGGCTTTGTTGTTTATGAACAACCGTTGCTCAACACCGTACATTAGTGTGTCGTGGGTACATTCTCCTCAAGCTATCGAACTCACGCTAAACCGAAATTAGCATCCCCTTTTTCTTCGAGCCTAACTTCAACGCAAGGGTCGCGCCTCTCGGTGCTGCACTTCGCATCCAAGAAGACCTCAGTCTCACCTCCGATAAATCCCATGTTGAAAGAATGCACAAGAAGACATATGAACCAACGGTCTACAGCGACTTCCTTCTGAAGAAGGTTGGCGGTAACTTCGCCACCGGCCAGGGTAAATACAATTAGGCATTCACGTGAGGGCAATGGTGTGTGCGAGCTACGAAGATGAGATTATGTTTTTACACGATCTAACTCATGGATTAAACAAGAGAGTGGTTTAGAGTATGTTGAGTCGATTCAGTGCGGTGGATGCGTAAAACATCCGCTGACGCCGGCTTCGGAGTCATCATCCAGCACTTGGCATTCGATCTCTCACCCAAAGCGCCGACGTAAGTATACCTACCGCTGCGAATAAATTGTCCTACCCGTGGCACCGAAAGGACCCTCGGGTACATGGACGCGCTCGTCCAAAAACCCACTCGCAGGACCTGCGAGCCAAGGTTGCTGGTTTGTATGCACGCTTCGTGGCGGGGAGGGCTCCTGGGGCGGCTCCTGGTGCGGCTCCTCCCAACGAGGCTGCACGTCACTTGGGTGCAGATGAGACGGGGGCGGTGGCTCGGTAGGAGCGGGGTTGTCCGAGCTTTGTGGCTCGGACCGACGGGAGCTGCGCCGCGCACGGGGTTTTTGCTCTGGGTTGGAGGGTGGTATTGTGGTCCCATTAGCGTGCTCCTTGCTTTTCTCTTTCGATCGAGCACCGCTGGCCCGTCCGTTTGACGCGCGGGGTTTGCTTTTTGGGCGGCTGGGAGCTGATGATGACATTGGTCCAGGGGACTCAGTGGCGGTTGTTGTTGTTGGGGTCGTGGCGGAAGAGACCGGGTGGGGGGGTGCGGAAACGAGGAGGGTAGGTTTCGGGAGGGGAGATGGGGCGGGATGTGCGCTAAGGGCGGGATCCTCGTCAACGAGTTCCTTTTCTTTGAGGGCGTGCCTTTCGAATGCGAGGGAAAGTGGAACCGGGAGGGGGACAACATCTGCATAGGAAGTCAGTGAGGCCTAGAACTGGGGTACGATGGGGTGTCGGTACCTTCGAGGAACTTCAGAGATGAACTTTGAGCCGCGATTGTCGCTAAGAGGTCCTGTAAGTAGGCAAAGCAAGAAGAACACAGCGGGACATACCCATATCACGGTAGCTGACAATGTTTCGTTTCTCTGCGCTCGCGAGCTGGTGGCCCGCCTTGGTGAAACGCTTGATGAACTCTTCCTGCAAACACACGTCCGTCGCATAAGCACTGACACGTCAGATGGTGGGACATACTGTTGCAATCGACAGAGCGAACTGCGCCTCTTTCGACATCGGACCACTTTCTCCTTCGAGCCCGCGGGGGTGAGCCAATTGCGTGATATTGTCTGGTAAGAGGTCATACCGTCTGCCCGTAGGATATTCTCGAGGCGAGTGACCGGAACTAATGTGTGTCCGGGAACGCGCTCGCCGGATTTACGCTGGTGTTTTCGCTTCCCGTTGGCAGTGGTAGCCTGGGTTTGGCCACCTTCGTGCGCGTCTTCGTCTTCGGGGTCTGGTTCTAATTCCTCGCCGTCTGGAACACGAGTGATTTGGGGGGGTTGTTCGTCAATGTCCGAGGCAAGCTGGTCTTCCTCGTCATCGTCATCTATCTCGATTTGGTCGTAGGGGACAGAGGCAGGGGAACCGTCGAGGTAAATGGGATCCATGAGTGGTGGGAAAGGGGTGGGAAAGGTAGGGAGAAATGTGGGGAGCTGACAGACGGGCGCACGAGAGAGGGGGGTAAGCTAGCGCGTCTCGTCTTCTGTATTATACTCTACTCTACTGCCACCGGGTCATCTTAGCCTGACCCTCACTTTACCCATCCTCACTCGATTTATATCACCGTTACCTTTTCTACTTTGTTCGTTGAATTAGGGACGAGTGAAGTCTACTTTCTCGAGTTTGACATGGGCGTCAAATTTACAGCAACGAACAAAAAACAAAAAAAAGGCAAAATACATGATACTGTACACAACAACACAACAACCCTTCATTACTCAACTTTTATTTTCACAGCATCATTCTCCTCCGCCTTGGGAATTTTTAGGGTCAAGATACCATCACCCAGTTTTGCTAGCACGCCGTTCGCGTCTCCAGGCCGGGGCAGCCAGATGGTCCGCGTGAATCTGGAGCTGCCAGTGAAAGACCGCTCGACAGCGAGCTGACTATTGCTAGCTTGCGCAGGCTGCTCTGCCGTGGGGCCTGTTCATGCACTTCAGCCTCGCAACAGGCTCTAAGTCTCAGTCTGGACTCACCTTCAACAGGTCCTTCTACCTGAGGTGCATTCGAGTCTGACTCACTACCACCGGCGTTGCCCTTCCGCTGTATAATGTTGCCTTCGATAGTGACACTGCGACCGCCGTCTCCGATGCGAACCTCCACGTCCTCCTTTTTTACACCAGGAAGTTCTGTTTCCACGACGTATTGGCTCCCGTCCTCAGATACATCCACAGGGGGACGCGCAAACCGTGGCGCATTAAAAAAAGGGTCATCTAAAATTGACCTTGAGGGTACTCCGAATGCACCGAACCTTCCCCCCAAAGGCGCCTCCAGCATTCGGAAGAGTGGGCGGAACTCGTTGAAAAGCTGACGAGTGATAGACATGGTGGACAACTACAGAGCTCGCTTGCAACAATTATAAAGACTCGAACGCCCAGCTCCACTTGCACCCGCCATGACTCGTCACTGCAGCTCACAAATCACAAGTCCCCACCAGTAGCCCCCGGCAATCTCCGTATTCATGACGTAATATGATGGCTGCATGCTCCTCTATCGTTGTCTTTCAAGTATTTCACTCGCGACGATGCTGTATCGAGGGGACTTCGTTCACACAGTGCAACTTTCAGATATAACGATATGTCACGATTACTTGCTAGGCAAGTTCTCAGTGTTTGTCTCGTGTACCCTCAATGATCTAGTTTCTCAGCTGTTGACACTACGGGTCATATCACCCATTTTGAGCACGCGTCGACTGCGCTTTCCCGCTCTCTCATTTCGAACCAGAGCGACAATCCCGTCGTTCTTATACCTCCAGGCAGTTTCCTTCTTCCGACCTTTTGTGATCTCCATCTACACGCACCGCAATTCCTCTACCAAGGAACAGGCCTACATCTACCTTTGATGGAGTGGCTCAATGAATACGCTTTCAAAGCCGAGGAACGTCTAGATCGAGATCCGGATCTTGCAAGACGCGTCTACACGCGGCTAGGAGAGAGGCTAGTGGAGAATGGTACTGGAGCGGTGATGTTATTCGGGACCATAAAGGAAGAGACGAAGTATGTAATCCTCTTCTTCTGTTGAACTTCACTTATTTAGTCACTGTAAGCGTCATCCTCGCTGAAACGATGCAGAAAATAGGCATAAGGGCTTTTATTGGGAAGCTATCAATGGACATCTCAACCCGCCCCACGTATACCGAATCCACATCTTCAGAGTCTATCGCTTCGGCAAGCTCGTTTATCGATCGCATTCGGGCGCTGACGGCCCATCTCCCCGATCATGCTTGCCTTATTGAGCCAGTGTTGACACCCCGTTTTGTTCCGACATGCTCAGACGCCTTGTTACGGGGCCTAGGAGACCTGGCCGAGCAGACCGGGGTCAGGGTGCAGAGTCACCTTGCCGAAGCAAGAGATCAAATGAAAGCCGTCCAGGCAAGTCGTGGTATGAGCGATCTCGAAGTATTTGGGCGTGTAAGTTGCTTTTGGAATGTGCCACATTCACTTACGTTGACCTTCCCCCCGGCAGGCACGACTCCTGACCCCGCGAACTGTCCAAGCCCATTGCACTTACCTCACACCTGAGGAGTTCTCGCGTCTCGCTCAGCATGGAACGGCCATTGCACATTGTCCTCTCTCGAATGCGTATTTCTCTGGGCGCCAGCTTGCCCTGCGAGAGGCTTTGGATCGCGGCGTACGTGTTGGCTTGGGCACTGACATCGCAGGGGGCTACAGTGTTGATATCATGGGGGCCATGCGGTGGACCATTGGCATGTCCCGCATATCAGAAGGCGCTAGGTTGGAACGGTCCGGGAGTCAGGCGACCGCATCCGAGGATCAGGTGGCCAAAGCTGAGTTCAATTCAAAAAGCATCAGTGTGGACTGGAAGGAGGCTCTGTATCTCGGAACGAGGGGCGGTGCCTTGGCCCTTGGCCTGGGCGGTGGCGTTTTCAAGATTGGCGCGCCATTTGATGCTCAGCAGAGTAAGCACTGTTTCTCCTCCCTCACGCTTCGTGGGTTACACTCTAATCCCTGCTCGGATTCAGTATGCCTTTTAAATCCAAATTCGGCGCCAACAGGGATAGGTCCATTGGACTTCCTTGATTCAAACTCCCAGTCGTTCGAGTTGTCACCTGAAATAGTTGAAAAATGGTGGTGTGTGGGCGACACAAGAAACCGGACGGGGATGTGGATCCAGGGTCGACAAGTCTTCTTCGGGTAATATTGTTGCTCTCATGACTAGAGCGGAGTATCGTATTTCACGCGGATCTGGACTCAGAAATCTCTCCACCATTGATGTGTTAGTGTCTCAGGCTCCCAGGCTCGTGCCAAGGCACTACGACACGACCTAGGGTAGGACCAATACAGTCCTTCATTGTCCTATAATTGCCACAATAGCAGCTATAAAGCTGTCCCCATTAAGTCAACAACTCACCTCCAACTCACGATGCTCAACATCAACCCACAGATAGCCCCTTTTACCCTTACCCCCGACAACCAGGTCCCCGAGGCCATACGCGACACCGTATATTGGGACGACGGCGGTGATGTCCTCCTCGTCACCAAGGACGGAATGGTCGTGTTTCTCCGCATGAACATGTTAATTCGTTACTCGGAGACGATCAGAGGTCTTCTTAGTCACATCGCAGGAATGCCACAAGAAGGCCTATGGACCCCAATACTCGAACTCCAATGCAGTGCCACAGAGCTAAGGGCAGTACTCGAGTATCTTCGGTTACAGGAGCAGTATGTTAATGTCTCCCTCGATGCGACTATCGTATGGCAACCCTGACAGAATGCACAGGGGGATTCAGCCTTCCGTCGACTCCCTTGCGCGATATGCTCTTTCGGCATATACGTTAGGGATCCAGACGCTGGATGATGCAGCGCTGACTGGTCTTCTTGCGTGTGCGCGCGATAGAATGGACACCTACACTAATTGGGAAGGAATCATGGAAATTCGCCCACCGCCTTTGAACCCCGAACATGCCATTCTTGCGAGCCGCGCTCTTCCTGAGCCGGCTTCTTCCATACTGGCCATCGCCTTCATTGATTTATCCGTCTTCGCACCTGACAAAGCCGCGTTATATCCCCCCAGTGAGGCGCCTGAACTCCGGGACCCGAACGATGAAGACACGATCGTTCTACTTCGAGAGCGCCACTCTGAGCTCGTTGATTCTTTACTCAAGCTATCAAGGAATTTTGGGAGGCGCCGATCCCTTGCGAATGTCGGACGGCCATGCTGTAACTTCGAGGCCTTTGCAGCCGATCACACGCACACCCTTCATGTGAATGCCGCCATGAAAGGTCGTTCTGCTCTGTCGATCATCACCGCTGCTGGGGCGGCACTCGAAACGGCCAGGTCCCGAGAGGCGGCCGCTCCTAAAGACTCTAAGCAGGAGGACCAATACCCCTCTGAGTACAAGGACCATTCAAGTTCGCCTTGCTCAAGTTGTCTTGCTGAACTCCACCTAGAAATGAGGAGACTGTACAGCCTGTGGTGGGAGGATATGGGCCGGCTCTTGATGGGGGAGCCCCAAACCAAGTGTTTCTCTGTGTGGGACAACATTCGTGTGAACTTACGAACCCCTGTCTTGCGCACTGAAACGAAACTGTGGCAGAGGCTCGTGCGCTTTTGTCGTCGTATGCTCCATGCCGTTGGAGATTTGCTGTTCCGACGTTAGAGGTGTGGCGTGATTATGCTAACGTACTTATAAGCGAGGATGTTAAATACATTAATTCCGGTTAGATATATTACAGCCAGTGACTGAACGATAACAGCTGCCGTGCGGCGTGGCGCGGCTACGCAACGTAACTTTGATAATGGGTCGCCACCCATGAGTGCATGAGTCACGATCACGATGGAAGATCCAAAGCTAACAATTCGTTCCAACCAGGTAGACCCACCACAGAGGGGAGTTCCTCCCAAAGGCGTGCACGCAGCGCTGTCACATCGCGATGGAAGGCGCGCTTGCAGGCTACACAGATCGTGTCGTCGTCCTCAATCCATTGCATCGCCTGTGCCATATTGTGGAAGGGTCCCGTGCGTGGTGTGAATGACTGGTTAATATTGGAAGCAAGGCGGGAGAACACCTTGCGGCAGTCCTTCGGTGCTCGACAGTTTGTCTCGACCGTCCGTTCTCCGCATGTGTTGCGAATAAAATCAAGGATCATGTTTATGCGGTGTTGATACATAAGGGTATACTGAGATACGTCATGGACGGAAAGTTGGCTGGATGGACGGGAGGGATGCTCAGTTTGCAGCTTCGGATGGTCGCCGCCCAGGAGCTGCTTCAACGAATAGATGGACAAGAAATACAAAACGGACGGGACGACGATGCGCAGGTTGACTTCCCGGGCAAGGTTGAGGACGTGCAATGGGTGAACGTATGGGTATGTCGTGCCGTCGACAGAAGGCGCAGCCAAGGCCTGGGCGACCATTTCGTCATGGCCACGGATTGTATGGGACCAAGTGTGGGTCAAATATCGGATGGCCTGGACCCGCAGATGGGTAATGAAATATTTGGAGGCCAGGCGCAGTATTCCAGCAAGAAAGTAGAAGTCTCCCACATTTCGTTGATGAAACGTACTGTTACAAATGCATTCAGTCGGAGATCGCGCAGACCGAGAAGTTGCACTACGCACACTCCATCATATAGGGCTTTAATTAGGTCCGAGAGCTCTTCGGGGTGATCATACATGCGGACGACTGGGCAACCGTCTATGTGTTCTATCATGGAGCTCATGCCGGTTGTAGGTTGCGGGATATCTAACATGGCTTCAAAGACTTCGGAGTGACGCGCCATGACACCACGATGGACTTTGAAGGCCCTCAGTGGATTATGATTATCATCCTCCACCAAAAGCACGATATTTCCGTCTTCGAACCAAGGGTCGCCGCGAATACTCGGTGGGATGATAAAACGCAAGCCATCCATAAGCCACTAGGTGGGGGAATTGCCAAGTGGGAGGCGTCAAAGATAGACGATTGGTAGTTCGTTTCCGAGAATTGAACTCGAAGATGTGCCACAGTGGGCGCAGAGGAAATGCAGCAATAGGGCGAGAGAGTCGCCGCTGAATGGACTTAGTGATCACTTTTTCCGGCTGTTCAGAGTCATCGTCGCGGTCGCCCACTCATCCAAATACCCGCCCCCGCCCGTCGGCTATGGCTTCGTCCCCCCATTCTCAAACTCCTCCGCGCGCGGGAACACCGGCCCCTCAGACTCCCGCACGTCTCATCATAGCACCCACCCTGAGGCCAACTCACTCCCTCTCCAACTTGCATGTTCACATGAGCGGACTATCACCGGGCCCTGTCAGCACAACATCTCATACCGGTGAAGAAAGCTCCGCATCCTCGATCATCAACGTCGATATGGGGGAAGGCATACTTGTTCCCGAGGCTGACGCAGAGGTAGGAGTGGCTGATGGGGAAGTTGGGAATGCATATGTCAGTGCGAGTTCTCCCATCGGCGACGAGGCGTCCAAGAAAGCGTTAAGGGATCATTTGAGAAACACGCTAAGCAAGAAGGGCTCATACACGGGTGCGTATCATCAACGACCTATAGTGCGTTCTAATCCCCGTCATGCAGATGCAGATGTCGCATCGCGGCGTAGTAGAAGAAGGAAAATGTCTGTGGACGCGGACGTCGATGAGGTATCTTTGGAACTAGGTCCTCGCCTCAGATATTCCCTTCGAGGGATTTGTGTTGACTCAACACTCAGCGGACGCGTTCCCTCCGAGACAATACTTCGTCCTCACCGACGCTGGCAAGCCTGTGTTCACAAGGCATTTGGTCCTTTGTTCTTGCTTGTAACCCCAACCGATGATCCTCCTCCCCTGCCTTCAGTCGCTCCATCGAACACGATCCAGATGACCTTGCGTCCACCATGGGCATTATGCAGGCCTTAATATCCGTTTTTCTCGACGACGGAGATAAACTACGCTGCGTCAACGCGGGTAGCACCCGGATCAATATACTCATGCGACCGCCTCTATACTATGCCTGTGTGTCGTCCTGGGGCGAGCCCGAGTCGGTGGTCAGTCTCTAATCGTCTAGTTGGGATACATGTGTTCACACCTTAGAAGAAAGACACGCTCCCATCTCGAGTACTTGCACCTGCAGATTTTGAGTGTTGTAACCGTCACCCAACTACGTCGAATCTTCGAGCGTCGTACCAACTTCGATCTCGGGCGACTACTTGGCGGTGCGCATACCCTCAAGCTTTCATTCCAAAAACTGATTTTCGAAAGGATCCGAAATTCTTATTCATTCGTTGCTGGAGAGGGTGGAAACTGACATGGCAATGGGGACTTCTTCACTTCATTGCTTGAAATTAGACTCTGTTGTGCGGACACGCGCTGCCAACCATCTCGTCCCTACTTCCAAGATGAAAGTGAGAGGCGTAGGGCGCCAGTGTCGACACATTTCTTACACGCAGTTTTTCACCAGGACCTTCTATATCTCATCCTTGTTGCTCAGGGACGGGTCATCACCCTTGCGAGACCCAAGAAACACTCAATCCACCCTGCAGGTAATAGGGTTTATCCATCAAATTTGCAGAAGTCTTATCTTGGCCCGCCATAGATCTCCACATACTGATGAACATTGCTCACTCCCCATCAATAGTAAACTCGTCCGCGTCCGCGTCTTGGCTTCCCCTCTGCCTGCCCAAATATAATTCATCTGGTTTTGTGAACGTCTTCGTCACTTTCTTACAGTCGGAACACAATTCGGAATCTGCCGCAACCGCTCCAGACTCCAAAGCAAAGTCAAGAACCAGCCAGCCTGTCGAGACTACTTCCCCGACCTCCATAAGTCAAGAGGAGGATACTGCCAAGGCAGACCCATTTCTTTCAAGAAGAGACACTAATCCTGGTGTCGACGTCGGACTCGTATGCGTAACTGCTAACGGGGATTTTGAATCCATACGAGATTGGTGCAGCGTTGTCATTGGGGTACGTCCTTTCTGTGTCTGCAGGACAGGACCTTACTTGGAGCTACTCGCTCCAGCGGCTCGAAAATGATGGCACGTTGGCGAGTATAGAAAAGGCCATTCACAATGGTTGGACGGAGTACAGCGTGTCGGATTTGAGCATCCCCGGCCTTCGTCATTTTATCTATAAATCGAGGGCCCACGTTCAGATCACGGCACCCATCTACGAAGAACCATACGATAATATAAATGAACGTAGGCGGTGAGAGTTCTGGTGGCTTATCACTCCCGTCCTTTCTGAAATCACTCTCAAGTCTGATCACACTGTACCAAACGTTACACGATGGGATCCACGCCAAGTCAGGGCAAGATTTACCCCTTAAATTGCAATATATACGCACCGAAAGAGAGGCGGTTATGGGTTGGGTACGGTTAAACTCGCGTCTCAGCTGGAGAGTAAGCTCATCCAGTTTCATACGCTGTAGATCACGCAACCATTCGAGATGTACGTTACGGTGTCCCATGGTTTGCCCAAGAGCGCGGTGATCAATGCGGCGAATGCTGTTGCGCGGTGGGTAAAGAAAGAAGAGGGAAGACTTTTTTTGCGTGATGCTCCGATATTCTGATTCAGAACTGCTATCTTTTACAACGGGGTCTGCATATTAGAGTAATTTACACGCCTGATTGATACGTAAATGGAACGCGCAATGTCTTGGGGGTCAGTTAGCCGGGACTGCCATCAACGGTCCATTATCAGAAGATCTCCAACTAATGGAACGGTAGATAAAGTCGTATGTGTGTGTAGAATATGGGCCATCTAAGCTGACGGACACTGAAACCACGAAAAGGTCATCACATTGCATCGCGACGTCCAAGGCTCGTTGCAAGTTGGGTCTATGTTGGTTCTCCGTGAAGTGCATGTAGTCCTCCACAACCTGCATGAATTGTGCTGTAGGCCACACAGACGGGGAAGGATCGTCGTGTGAAACATACATACCCCATTGAACCTATCGAAAACTTCGCGAGAAACCCTGCGCAGTGGCAAGGTGAGCTGCTTCGCACCTGGAGGGGAATACGGCGGGGTACCCGGCATGGCAACGAACGGCTCGTCTTTGTATACAGGAAGTTCCTCAATGAAACGGATTGCGTCGAAGAGCCGCTGCCAGCTATCGAACTCGAACTCGATAAACCCCCGCTTGCCCCGCTTCTTCCAATAGTCATATTCCGCGAACAGGTGCGCGACGTAGTTTGGCACGCCGCGTAGAAGCCAGATTAGGTAGGCCATCTTCAGCTTTATTTGGGCGACCGTGACTTGGTCGTTGTTAGCGGACGACGAAGCCCAGATTTTACAAAATTCTTTGTGCTGTCCCCAGTGTTGTCGCTGGCAGTCCTAGAGAGATATTATATTTTTTTAGCGCGTGACGCAGCTGTGAATGTCGTGGGATCAGGAACACGCCTTATCACAATATCTTGCTGACCTGCGAACATTGGTCAAGTTGAAGAGTCACGAGGAGCTCATTCCATGGATGGCGTACTTGCAGTTGGCGCACTTCAAGGGCGCCTTCTCGCTCGGGCGGCCGAACCGCTCACATGAAGGATTCGAGCATGTTATGAACGTTCTCTTAACAGTTAGTGGGAGTCCTGACATGCGAGTTCGTCTGCCCCCATTGTTGATTGCCACGACACGACGACATCCATCCTCGCTTATGTCATCAAAACCTGTGCTAGTGCCACCATGTCCTTCTCCCTGGCGGTTCGATTTCGTTCGTTGGCTTCTCCGTTTTGCCGTGCATTCCAGAACCGTGCACTCATTACGCCCATACCTTCGCTGAGAGGTATATATGCTCTTGACCGGACACGGCGTTACAAACCTCATTTACGTTGCAGGTGACATTACCACCCCAGAAGCGTTTCTAAAAGCTATCGGTCGCGGTTCCGAGACGAAGATAACTTTCGATACGTGGGACAGTCTATGGAAGGCTAACGGCTTGTCTTTGAAGAAAGCTGGCGTGGCTGTGCGCGACCGCAGGTGCGTCCCGTTAACCCATGTATGGGGCAATGTGTAGACGTCCGTATAGATATATTCTATGGGCGATGGAGCGGTATCGTCAGCAACAAGAACCCTCTGACTATGCTCACGAAGCTAAGCCCAAGAAAAAGATAAGAGGGTGTGTGGGTTCCTCCGTGTCAGATGAGTGACTTAGGCTCATACTCTAGCAGACATGGGCCTGCCGTACAATTTGGCAAGCGTATCCGGTCTCGGCGACGCAAGTGAGTCGGTGGAGTGCCTGCTGCATGATTCGTCACCTCAATACTCTTATGCCCTTGTAAATATGAACAAATGTGCCCGGGAGCCCCAATTCTTGTGACACATACGGCAACTATCTGGTGCTACAAACTACAATACGACAACTTAACACGCTAGCTTCGCGATTCCACCGTATCCGTCGTCGTTTCTGACGATACAAGCTTCCGCAGGGTCACATCGTAGACAACTGGTAGCACAGTCCTCTGTTACTGAGATATCCTAATCATAGAATGTGGCAACAGCATCTCACCTTCTTCGATCTTCTTAATGTCATACTTGAGGGAGTCAAATCGACGACGAAGTGGATCGTTTTTAAGGTTCAGCTAGGGGAAATATGCATGAGGACATCGTGGGTGTGTAGAAGCTCACGTACCATGGAAAATCCAGTGAACACCTCTTTAGCGAAGACGGAAATCCTTAGTGGGGCTTCGAAGTCGCCCAGTGTAACTGCGTTTACTGCTAGACGCGACTTGTCCGAATCGTGTGTTCTCATGTAAAGCAAAGAGGGATGAGTTGCGCACCAGCTCATTGATGACAGATATGACGCCGTGTAGATAGTCTTCGGGGACCAATGAGAATCTGCCTTTCCACTCCTCTCGAACTGGAAGTACGTCACTTAACTTCCTACATGGACGCGGATGATGTCGCGCACGTACTGCCGAGCTGCTCAGCGACGCTGGGCAAGGACGCAAGAGTCCCGTCTGTCAGAAAGCGGGCAAGGACCACCGAAAATGCGGCCGCTCTAAGGGGGACAGTCCACAGATCTTTCCATTTCCACACCTCATCCCGGGGAATTGTCTCTGATAGGGCAGCCGCAACCTCGTGACAGCTGTCAAAGACGGGTTGCAGTGCTTCGAGTAAAGCTGGAACTGCAGAAGCGTTAAGGAAACCGTATTTAGAGGTCGGCGACGCGCCCCTCACTGTCTGACTTTGGGGTCGAGTGAACCTTGTCAAGCATGCTTGTCATGACCCGCGTCTTCTTTTCAAATGCTACGACATGTTCGCGGATCCTCTGTGTCAATATTAATTTGTAAGGTTCTCTTATAAGGTGGCACACGATTCACTTCTTTGTGCTGAGCTTCACCTTCTAGTAGCTCGTTGATCAACCCGAGATCTCGAGGATCCATGCGATTGTCGTCGCGGTGCGGTGTGGGTCACGGTAGTAGATATCAAGTGACAGGTTGGATCACGTGGATCAACTCAAGTATTTCCGTTCTCTAAGGTTCTTCCAGCTCCATCTTTCCGCAGCTAATCCCTCCTGCATTCGCCTCTAGACACCATAGACAACACTAGCATACGCTTGGCCCCATATTTCACTCGCCTCTCACAGGAAACTCCTTATCCTCATCGTTAATTGTTCCGTATGCTTCCCGTTGTAAACATCGATGACACAAAGCAAGTGCAAGCCCTCCTTGAACGCCTCCGCAATGAGCCCATTGGGAGCGAGGGATCGACCGACAGCGTTATGAAGGTCATTTTTGATTACCTTTTCAAGGTGCCTGTGGCCCCATCGGACGGCGTGTGTCATTGGTTTTGCCAGCGCGCCGACAGTGTCACCCAGGAGGCAGCTACCTTTCTTATCCGGCTTTTTGCATATGATAGCCAACGGGTTGAGGATTGGAGGGCGCGGATGAAAACTCTTCTTGCATCTTGCTGTGACTGTGTTCGGGGACTCCAAGAGGTGAAGAGAACATCTCAAGAGACGTGCGTGCACCTTGTTGTTTAACTTGTGGCCCTCTTGACCAGATGGCTCAGATACTTGGCAGCGTTCCCTCTTAAGACCCGCCAAACCTTCATGCGTACCTTCAACAGCTGGGAGACTACCATGTTTATAGATGGCCTTGCTGCTTGTCGCATCTCCATGGAAGATACCACAAATCCTGCGGGTATCACGCTTTTAGACGCACCTTCAGCCCTAGTGTATCTTGCCCTGTCAAATCTTGATGTTCTCCTCGACAGCCGGGTTTTATCCATCATCGCAGCATACACCCCCCCTTCCGAATTCACATCGTGGCCACCAGACCCGCCCCCACCTGGTCTATTCTACTTGTCGCTTCACCAGAGCCCGTCCGTCCGTCGTTGGGCTGAGCTGCAAATAATGCGGTGTCGGTACACGCCAATGCCATCAGAAACGTTTGTTGGCTCGTATCTCACAGCGTTCGGGGCAGTCCTGGATGTCCTCACCAAGAGCAAGCCTGCCCCAATGCTTAGTTCTGGTCCGACCTTTCCATTTTCCCAGGATACTGCGAGTATCTGGTCAGGGTTTGTGCCTATTCTTCGGTTGTTACCCCACAAGTGCCTCAGACAGGGAGAGTGGTCTTCTGTCGACTTGCGCCACATCGTCGCTGGACACCTACACGATACAGGACCTCGTGTGTACCCTTCTCCGTCTTAACGAACATATCCTTTGATGTCTTTGCCAGAGTTTGCGGATGTACTTCGGTGCTATGTATTCCTCCTTCGGCGGTTAGGCGCGGACTTCTGGTCAAAGGAAAGCTCTGACTACCCTCAAGTCATTTTCGATGCAATCAAGGACAACCCGTCCTTTGCCGACTTGACACGTGACCCTGGATGGAAGAGTAATGAACCCTGGCTCTTGGTTTGGTTTTCTGATTATCTTCACAGTATTTGGACCTGGCAGATTTGCGACGATGTTCTTGTCAGGATGGTTGATTTTCTGTCCGAAGAATTGCAACATGAGCGCTTTCAAGAAGCTCGTCCTGCCTGTATGATTGCTGCAACAGACGTATGTTTGTCTCCCTGCATTATCGTGGACTTACGCGTATACTTGACAACAGCTACTTCGCACCGTTCTCTCCAAATCAGAGAGCAAGATAGATTCTACCCGACGCTCAGCCGCTCTTCATTCGCTAGACATTCACGTAGACCGCTTCGTCTCCGTGGCCTTCTTGCGGACATACAATAGCCCGGAATGGGTTGCCGCTCGCACGTCAATCCGGAGTCTCATATCTCAAATATCGAGGATGGATTGCCAAGCCATTTCAGAAACTATCTATCAATTGTCTCGAGCGTTATCCCGCCATAATTCAGAGATAACTGCCCCTGACGTACGCAAGCAGACATGGGCCAAGATTTTTTCCAGTATTCAGCCCAATGACTCTGAGGCTGTCTTGACAATGATCCCTATTGCCGCACAATTCGCCCATCTTAGTCCTCTGACCAAGAGTGTGTTTGCTGCCATCCTTAACAAACAAGGTTCCAATGCGAGAGTGGCTTTTGACGAAGTCAATGGCGCCTTAAAGGTCCTTCGAACTGGCTTCTCCGAAGTCATCTCGAAGTACACCAACAATAATTCCCCCGAAGTCACTGAAACGCTTCTTCGTCGGCCTGGCGTAGCGAAATACGTGACAGTTCTGATGCTGTGTCCGAGCGAAGATCTCCAAGGCGCCGCTCAAGCGTTGGTGGGACAGGCCTTTGATGCGGACGGACGCGTGGAATGTTTTCATGCCATGCTCAGGAACCTGCTTGGTGACACACTGCAAGGTATCTTTACCTTCATGGAAACATTCTCAAAATATACGGCTATTGTGCCCGAGGCCTGCGACATCTCAAAAGCGCTGGTTCGCTGCTTGACGGATGTCATTGAAGTACTCTGCTCGTCGCCAGACAGCTTGTTACTTGATGACGAGTTCCTGAAAACTGACGGTGGCATCTCCCTGCGGGCCGCCTTGCCAAGATTTTGGGCCCTCATGACGGAGTCTATTTCCATTATTTTTAGGAAAACGCCTTTATGGTCTGTTTATTTCGACGCCGAGGATATGATTCGATGGATGCGGGACGCCCTCATTTTTGGACGAGAAATGCTAGCCCAGTGGAGAACATTTGAATTTGCTTCCATTCGCAGTATGGAAGCATCTTCCCAAGTACCTTCAAGACGGAAACTTTCGCGGGTCGGAAAAAAAATGATTGACGATCTCCAACAGTTTTTACCAGAGCTAACCAAATGGTTGCGTTTAACCGATGAAGAACTACTCCATCAATCGTTTGCCCTGCTCCAGTCTCTCTTAGATTGCTTCAGAGAAACCGGTGTACGGCCGTCAGAGTTGGGCGTGCAAAAACTCTCCCGACACATTGAGGGCTCGCGGGGCAAAGAGGCCAAAATTCAAACACGACTAGACTCGGCTCGCATACTCAAACTTGAAGCCAGCCTGGCTGCATTCGAAGACGATGACGACATTGAATTCGTGTCTCATGAAGTCGTTGCGAAGACAGTACGGCCAAAACCCTCAATAGATAAAAAGACAAGCGCTGTTTCCTCCGGTCGGACTACGGCACCTGATACCAAGTCATCGATGCCATCTAAAGTGTCATCTCTCCTATCCAAAGTACCACGCCAGTCTGGTTCCTCCACGGCCAAGGATCAGGAGAAGTTTTCGAGAGAATCTTACGTGCCCCGCGTGCAAACGGCTTCGTCCAAACATGCCCTGCCCAAGGACTCAAAACTACTTTCTCATGCAGAGAAACGTCCCACTTCCGATGAGGATTCGAGCGATGGAGGAAGCGATCGTGAAAGTGGCCTAGCTGCGCTGGGCAAGTTCCAGCGTACTCTGCAGAAGAAACCAACGGAGCGTCGCCAAATGAAGGTGCTGGAACTCCCAACCCACATGAACCAGTCTGCACTCCAACGGATGCGCGAACGTGATGACGCCCGAAGAAGGGCCTTGCGCATGAAGCCCGATATATCTCGTCTTCACCGCACGATACTGTCCTGGGATTACGAGCACAGCGGTCCTGACCCTCCCTCTGATGACTTCAAGGCACCCTTGGTTCGCGTATCCGATCGATTTTCAGACTACAGTCAATACCAACGCGTTTTCGAGCCTTTACTGTTGCTAGAATGTTGGGCTCAAATACTCCAGTCGAAAGAGGAAGCTCCGCAGATGTTTGAATCCAAGATCATTTCGCGCCAGTTCGTTGACGACTTCATGATTATCGACCTGGCTATTGTCGAATCCCTTAAAAAGGGATGGTGGCTCAGCGAGACTGACGTCATCCTCCTGCGCCACCCAGGAGGGGAGCATTCGGTGATGGGAAAGGTGTCGAACTTCAAGTCCAATATATTGACGCAGCAACCTGTTAACCAAAGAGCCGCTATGGGGCTTCAGCACGCGATTCAAGTATCAATACGATGCCACCTCGGGAAGAGAAGGGACCCTGGTCTGCAAATCGGTAGCACTTGGCGAATCGGGAAAGTATTCAGGTAGAGGCAGGCTGAACTTACATGTTCGGAAATAGTGCGCTGATCCTGTCCCACAGTCTGAGTACATTGCATCGGGAATATGGCGCACTGATGGCACTGCCACTTTATGACTGCGCTGGCTTCATCTTGAGGCCTCAGTTGCCGAAGCCACCACGTCTTGATCATAAAGAAGTTGAAGTCGCCATGACCAAGTACAACGTGAATGAGCCCCAAGCACGTGCAATTGTCAGCGCACTGCGGACGGACGGCTTTACTCTGGTGCAAGGGTTAGTCGAACTCGTGGTACCTGGGGTCTTGTCTGACTAACCCAACGATAGTCCTCCTGGGACTGGCAAAACGTCGACTATCTGTGGATTGGTGCAAGCATTCCTCTCCAGTCGTCCGCAACTCATATCTACAAATGGCACTCGACAGACGGATAAGACCGTGCCGAAGAAAGTTCTTCTCTGCGCGCCGAGCAACGCCGCAATTGACGAGATAGCGAATCGGCTCAAGGAAGGCGTATCCGGAGCTGGTAGACGAAGCGTGATCCCGAAAGTTGTTCGGGTCGGGACGGACAAAGCCATTAATGTCAGTGTGAAGGACATCTCCTTAGACAACCTTGTCGATCAGAAGTTGGGTTCAAGTCAAAGCGCACGTGGTGATTCTCCAAGCGAGATCGCCCTGTTGCGCTCCGAGCTTGAGACGGTTCGGCAATCACGGCAGCAAAAGCAGACTGAATTGGCGGAGCTGCACGACAACGTAGCGAAAAGCACTGCTCTAGACGAAGAGATAAAAAGGCTAAACTATCGGCGAGTCTCGATTATTCAAAAACTCGATAGGCTCAGAGATCAACAGAAGTCGGACAACCGAACGCTGGATGCTGGTCGCCGCAAGTTTCGTATGGAGGTCCTTGCAGAAGCCGACGTAATTTGTGCCACGTTATCCGGGTCGGGCCACGACGTTCTGGAGGCTCTTGAGTTCGACATGATTATCATAGACGAGGCAGCACAAGCCATTGAATTGAGCTCTTTGATCCCTCTCAAATACAATGTGACTCGTTGCGTCATGGTCGGAGGTGTGGTGGTTTCCCACCGTTTTGAGCCGCTCCTAAGTGTTATGCAGATCCTCAACAGCTTCCACCCACCGTTATCTCGCAGGAGGTCATAGTTTTTTTTTTTGCGAGTCCTCTGTGTGTGCTTACGTCCTATTCAGGCGACAAAGTATTTTTACAACCAATCACTGTTCGTACGTCTGCAGAAACTCGACCCGGATGCTGTCCACTTGCTCAGGTTCGCTTTTTTTGTGCTTCCTCGTTCCCCTATATGATCCATCATTTATCCGACGTATATCAGTATCCAATACCGGATGCACCCCGACATCAGTCAACTGCCCAGCCGTGTCTTCTATAAGGGCCTACTAAAGGATGGTCCAAAGATGGCTGAGAAGACCGCTCGTCCTTGGCACGAAAGCAACTTGTTTGGGCCCTACAGATTCTTTAGCGTCCTTCGCGGACAAGAGTCGTCAGGATCGTCTCACTCTTTAATGAACCAGGCTGAAGTCCAAGTCGCCGTTGCCCTATATGCTCGTCTGTTGAAAGAGTTTAGTTCCGTGGACTTCAATTTTCGCGTTGGGATCGTTTCCATGTACCGTGCTCAGATCTTAGAGTTACGCCGCTCGTTCGAGTCACGGTTTGGGTCCGATGTCACGAACCAGGTCGATTTCAACACTGTAGACGGATTCCAGGGACAAGAAAAGGACATCATTATCCTGTCGTGTGTCCGCGCTGGCCCCGGTTTACAAAATGTGGGCTTCTTATCAGGTACGTTTTAGAACATATGGCCATGAATCTCAGACGATTTTGTAGACATTCGACGTATGAATGTTGCGTTGACTCGCGCACGAGCGTCGTTGTTTGTGCTTGGACACTGTCCTACTCTGGAGCGAAGCGACAACACATGGAAAGACATAATATCCGACGCACGTGCGCGCGATTGCTTGATCGAGGTAGGTAATTGTACGACTCGTCGTACGACCAACGCAGTGACTCCTCTAGGCGGATGTAGGGCTCTTCACGGCCCCAAAGGCAAAGACAAAGGCCCTCCCTCCTCCTAAGCTATCTTCTAAGCCTCTGAATAAGGCTACCACTAACGTTCAAGTCGTCCCCGATACACTTATTGCCGCGCGTAACATCGGCCCACTGGGTGCAGCGTCCTCAGCATCTTCACAGATCTCTCTCTCCCCTGCAAAGCCTACTTCTGTTCCGGCTGGACTCGTGCCTGCGCGTAAACCCGCATCTAGCCTACCTCCTGCTACACTTCCACCTGCTCCCGTGACCCTCCCCAAATCAACGAATCAGCAGCCACGTTATGAAGTAGAATCTGGCCAGGCTCCGGTGGTGCCAAGCGAGTCTTCCACTGGAAGCGGCCCCAGGCCCACACAAAATCCTTCACGACTCACGCAACCTGTCAGACGGCCAAAACAGGCACCTAACCTTTTCATTCCGAAAAAGGTGCGGTTTAAATGTACAGTATCGTCTTCAGTGCACTCAACGCTTAAATTCGTAGCGTCATACCCACGGCGACGCTACCGGAGGGCCGCCGAACAAAAAGCGCGCGTAACGCCACGCCATTTCTTTCTCTATTGAAGCTCGCATGAATATATCTTTTGGTTTCATCCCTAGATATCTGGGTCTCGAACGGTGTAAAGGTGCAGATCCCCCTTAGACATGTACGATAGCCTATTTCGCCCCGTTCTGGTACTCAGATTCATGTATTGTATCTATACAATTAAATTATTGTCCGTTGTTGTTCGTCGTCTGCTTTCACCAGTGGGAGCTCCCATCCGTCAGGACCGAATTTTGGCGTCACCATCATGTGTCCCGCTTTATCCCTGAAAGGCTTGGAAAATGTGCACAGAGTCTTCCCGAGAGCGGGCAGCCACGCAGGGTTGATGAGAGTCAAACCTAGTCAGGAAGGTTAGTGGGTGTTTAATTTGACCCTACGAACAACATCTGACCTTTGAGCCAGATCCGACTTGTCCGCACGACCTCGTGGTACACAACAAAGTCGGGGGGAGAAGTCGTGGCAAGTACAGATGACGGGTGTATGTATACATCCTCAGATATGCCTAACGCCCGGTACGGAACCCCTTTTGCTGTCGTACGCTGTGCGCCTGTCGCGCTGTTCTTATCGACCAATTCCTTGCGTACGGCGACTTGATCGATGAAAGACGACGTGAGAAGTTGGCGGAGAACCCTGAGCTACAGAAAGAACATGCGCGGTGAGTCAAGTCCTACTCGTACTATACGGTATTGTGCTACCTGAATGTCCTGTGGTGGAGGGAGCTTCGGAGTGAATCCGGCGTCGGTGTCAGCGAAATTGGTGCGGACAATATTGCTGATTTGAGCCCTCAGTTTATGTATCTCCTCCATCGCCTGCAGCAGATTAGTAAGTCAAGTAGAGACACGAAACCAGGATGTAAGGTCGCATACCTTGGGTCTTACAAAATGTTGCTCGCAAAACGACTGACCTCCACCTGCGTATTCATAAGCACCAACCACAGAGAGGATCCTGAACAGATCGCTCGTGGATTTGCCGAGTGATGCATGATACTGGGCAGAAACTTTTGAGTCTGGCGCAGAACGGCTGTCTGGAGCGAGTACCTACCTGCTGCGATTGGAAATACTCTCGCCGCCGGTATTTCAACATTTCCTTTTCTCGCACCTCTTCTTTACTGAGATGTACCATTTCCTCTTCGCCTCTTGAAGAGTTTTCGGCACCCAGTGCCTCCTCGCGTAGGAATGGGTCGCCCACGGATATTGCAGCGACGATCGCAATAGCGTATGGCAAACAGTCGTGGCGACGACTGCTTACCAGCATTTTTGAAAAGCGGGGGGACAAAGGGAAGAGAGACATTGTTCGCCCTAGGTCCGTCACTGTGTTGCCTACAACGTTGGGGAGTGCTTGTAAAGCCCCGAGATACGTCAGTATCCTCTCAGCCTGTCTGAGCGATTGACGGTCTGGTGGAGTAGGGAATGGGAAGTTGGAAACAGCGTCGATATGCATGCATTTCATTTGCAAGACTACGCCCTCGATAGGCACGCGAAGGATTTCAGGTGGAGAGAACTGGTCGAAATAATTTTCGAACACCGCAGACGAGTACAGTCTGTAGCAGTGTCCCGGTCCTGTTCGACCAGCACGACCGGCTCTCTGGGCTGCTGAGGCCTTGGATATCCAACTGATTTGAAACGATTGGATTCCGTTGGCAAGATTGTATTTGCGCTGAAACCCTTCATAAGAGGATGATCGACGGAGTCCTAACACATAGGATCGACGTACCTCCTTTGCTCTCCCGCAATCAACGACATAACGGATGCCAGGAATCGTCAGAGACGTTTCAGCCACGTTGGTTGCAACGACGACCAGGCGTGTGCCCGCAGGTGGCAGTTCAAATACCTTCATTTGCCTTTCAGAAGAGAGCAACGAGTATAACGGTATGATGTGCATTGGGACTAGGATCGGGCGTCAGATTGATTTCACAGTGAGAGAAGGGTAACTCACCATCGGACTCTTCGGCGTCGATACCTAAGGCCTGATCTTCCGCTTCATCATCAGTATCTAATGCATCTATATCCGCGTCTTCCCCGTCGTCTGGCCTGCGGTCTACATCGAAGGCAAGATCTTCTTCACGTGAATCCCCGAGGTCCATCTCTTCCGCTTCGACGTCAACTAGTAGATGTATCAAAAAATTAGTTCCACAGATGACATGAATCTGACCTTGCGCAGGCTTTATATTGACCGAGTCCTCATCATTTGTGAAAAACCGTCGTGCGTCAAGCCTAGCTTGTATACCTTTTCGACGCCTCTTGCGCTCTTTGATGCTTTCGGCACCGTATCTCTCTTCCAGCCTCTTGCAGACGCCGGATATCTCGTTTTGACCGGTGAGAAAGATGAGGATGCCCCCGGGTGGCAGTCTCGCGTGAATCTTGGAGGCCTTACGAATGGCCTCGCTGACATAGTCCGACACAGTCCGACGATTAAAGTGAACCGTCACCGGATATTGGCGCGCCGGAACCTCGATGACAGGAGGTGGGGTGACAAAGAGGGTGGTATTCTCCACGAAATCACTGATCCGAAGCGTAGCGGACATAATGATCAAACGAAGGGGCTGTGAATAAGTTAACCAGCTATCGCATAAGGTACGTGTTGAGCGAACCTTGATGTCCTTCCCGTCTCTCCACATACTCTCGCGCAGCTTTACGACACGACTCAAGACGCCAATCAAGATATCTGTGTTCATGCTCCGTTCGTGCGCCTCGTCAATGATGAGGACTGAATACTTGGAGAGTAAAAAATCTGACGCCAGTTCACGCAGTAAGACACCATCTGTCATGAACTTAATCGACGTTGAGGGCGATACAGTAGCATCGTAGCGGATCTGGTAAGAGACACGCGATGATGGCAGTGAGAGTTCGTGAGCCACGCGCGATGCCATAGACATGGCAGCAACCCGTCGCGGTTGTGTGATGCCAATCATACCCGGATTATCTGTAACATAATATAAAGGCAGGCGAAAAAACAGTTCCGTGTGTAACGTACCACTTTCGGGTGACCCAAAGCCTGCTTCAAATAGGAATTGGGGGACTTGCGTTGTCTTGCCGCTTCCTGTCTCACCACAGATTACGACGACTGGATTCAATAATACCGCTTCCATGATCGGCTGTTCTTCTGTCACGATAGGTAAAAGAAGTCTTGCGTTTTCAATATCAGGAGGCCGTGTCACAAGGACTACCTTCTTCCTAGCTTCCGCTGACTGCCCAAGGCCTTGAAGGTGTTCCGCGAAAGATGTAGATGGGAGGCTGATATCTTCGCCGAGTGGCCCACGCACCTCCGTTGGTGCAGAGGGATCCATCTTCCTCTTTTTCCTCGGCGGAGACTTTTCTCGCTGAACATTCTCCTCGGGTGAGCGAGGACGAAAGAACTCTTCTTGCACTGGAGCCACGTAGTCCTTGACAGCGCTCAGTTGAGTCACGGCCCACTGCTTGAACCCGGCCCGCCCCCCACTCCTTCGTGGAAGAGTGGCTGGGTCCGCATCAACATCTCGAGAAGATTTTTCTCCATCAGAAATATCGGACTGTGCTTCTGAGATGCCGTCGTTAGCTTCGAGTAGTCCATTCCTATCAGAGTCCGAAGTGTTTCTTTCAGCTTCCGAAGTGTCGTTTTCAGAATCTGAGCTGTCGAACGAAGACTCGGAGCCATCGCTTGGTAGGATCGTTGGTGGTGCTCGTTTCCACCTTTGCAAGATGGTCTTCAAATCGATCATGTCACAATCGCACCAAGAACAAAGAGAAACAGACACACCCTAGTACCTTTCCCTTTCTTCCTCACGATTCTAGCCTTCGCAACGGATCCATCTGCATTCCGTCGCAAGGCACTTCCTACGGTGGAAGCCGGCACTTCCTGTTTCTTCACTGCAGTCGAGAGTGAATCGACGACGACGACTGGTCCCCGAGGCGATGCATCTCCTTGACCCTCTTTTGAGTCTTTCTCTGAGTGAGGATCATCAGCGGCTTCGTCACTACTGTCACTCTCCGCAACGTCGGGAAAGCGACCCGCTTTTCGTTGGCGCGAATGGAGGGCACGTCTGACATCCTTGTCTTCTAGCCTGTCTAGCCTGTCTTGTACTGTAGCAGTTTTAGCAGCACCAAGGGTAGACGAGGAGTATAATCGAAGTGTATTGGGTAAATCGGCTTGACTTTTGCTTCAGCCAGGGTTCAGCGCAGTGATACGACAGAGTGAATCATTCGCTCACGCGAGTTTTTCGAATAGCTCAGCGCGTTCTTCCTTCTTCAACTTTTTCTCCTGAAAAAATTGACATAAGTAATCTGGATATTGACAGAACACGATGCAGAGTACGCACGATGTATTTATCCAGTCTTTTCCTCTTCTTGCTCGACGCCTTTGACTGGGACTGTGCGAGAAACTGCTGCAGATGAGCTGAGAAACAGTCTATCTCCGGTTAACACTCACTTCTTGCTTCAGTTGTTCTCTACGACCCAGCTCCTTCTCTTCAGTAGACTTACGTTGCACAATATTCGCATTCGAATCCACGGCGAGTTGCTTTCGAGAGGTAGAGCGATTCTTTGTACGTTTATGAGAAGAGCCGACTGCACTATTCCGGCGTGCCTTTGCGTTAAACCTTTCTGGTCTGTTCATCATGAGAGTTCTCTCAGGTATTGAGTAGCGAAATGTGCCGGCGCTAAATTCATGGTCGTGATGTATAAACTTGCTGATAAGATAAGATAACGGACAACACTTTTGCCCTCCAATTTTTGCCCTCCAACACTGTATTATATTTGTCATTTTTTGCGACAATCCCTCACTAGGCCTCACTGCCTACAGTACAATCAGAGAGAGGTCTTCGTGTTAGGTTGACCCATTCTACGGCGGCCCTTGGCCCCCACTTGGTGAATCGCGCAATCCACGCAAACACTATATGGCCACCCTGGATCTTACACCACAACCCCCGTCACTGCCATCGATTACTGAATCGGACGTAGCCATGGCGGGTCCTTCACTGCAGGAACCAAATGCCGACTCGGAGCGTACAGGAGATCATCGATCATCCTCCGAATCCTTCGCATTGCCGGTATGACGTCGTTTAACATGTCCCCCAATCTCTTAGATTGCGTGTGCGACAAGGTATATATTCCTGTTGGGTTCTCGATACTATTCGATGCTTTTCTCGACTTCGTATATACCGTCCTATTACGTGGTACAAATACCATGGCGAAATATGTGTAAACTCGAGTAGAGTTGGTAAATGTAAGTGAGGAGTCTCAACGTTCCCCTTGACCCAGTACGGGTTGATGAGCGTACCTGGCAGTGATGCGGAACATCTGCGTGCACCTGGGTAGCCATCTCTATCTCCTTAGTTTCGATAGTGTTTGCGAATACTGGCTGCTTGGGTCTCTTGTTGAGAGTAGCGTCGAATATCTTGTAGAGTCGATGCTATGGAGCTATTCCAGGATGGAGGACAAAGACGTTGCAGGAGGGTACTAGTGTCGGTTACGGGGCACCCGTGGCAGGTTACTGAGTATAAGTAGACGTGTACATGGCGTGCCATGTCGACGTCTTGATTCTGTCGTCGACTTGAATGCATCCGTAACGTAGATTGCTGGCATAACACCCGACTACCGGGCCGGTAGAGCGACCCAACCTCACGTTTCTCCATTCTTGCTTAAGCTTGCTTTTATTCATCCCACCTGTGGACTGTGTATTACGGGCTGTATTATGTATTCTTGGGTGGCTTTATCCCGCTGCTTGAATCGTCTCCAGAGTACTCCTACCAGTGCATAGGACGTCTGACCAGACCTACAAGCTCCGCATTCTACTCATATGTGATATCGTGCGTCACGTTCCCCTTACTCTTACGCATCCCGCTCATCCCGCTCTCAGTCGGAACACCAAGATCCCATTCAAGAGTTGACGAAAGTCTGCCTACTCAACAACATTACCATCATCGTGGCTTGGTCGTAGGCAGCTTCTCACAAAGGGATTGAACCACATGGCCACACTACAGCCCTCGCAAGCGCGCACGCGCGCGTGCAGAGCAGACGGGGCAAGGCCAGTACCTCACAGCCTACAAACAGTCCGAGCACCGCCCGCTCACGCTGATCTGCGAGCGCATGGACAAGACCCAGGTGCGCTCCTATGCACGGCGCTCACGAACACTCCACGCGTAAATAGGACGGACGTCGAGACCCTCCGTCCGTCATTTGGCGTGCGTCCACCTGTCCACCTCCTCCCGTCCCTTTCTTCTGACAGGAGGTGTCGAGGACAGAGATTCGCGAAGATCGCACAGGCCGATGCGGTGCAGCTTGCGCGCCTCCCCGGATTCGACCTGAAAAAGGTCGCCAGGCTGAGGGACGCGTTCGAGCGGCCCTTCCGCACGGGCAAGGCGGGCGACGCGCTCCCAGCCGCCGCCGCCGCGCCGTGTCTGCGTCTGCGTCTACCTCTGCGACCTCCCCAACCTCTGCACCCGCTGTGCCCGCGCGGCCTAGCAGCGGCATGGGCGGCGCCGGCGTGAGCAGACGAATGGGCGTTGGCGTGGACGCTGTCTGGGGTCTCGAACTCGAACTCGAACTCGAACTCAACTCCTCTCCTGATCCTGCGCCGGCGCGCGGAGATGCGTCATCCGAGCGCGGGCGTGAGGAGAGGGAGCCCACCGTGGGACATCAAGCTCGACAAGGTCGTAGCCCGGGGTAGTGTATGGTCCAGTTGGCCCTTGGCCATTATCGACTTCATAAGTTCATATAGCTTCATATGTCCAATTCCTACTGTATTCCACATCGACATCAATCCATCGTGGGAAGAAACAAGCTCAACAGTATTAGCCCGCTCAGTCACCACCGCACGAAAATACGACGATGGTACCTGAGCCGACGTTCTCGTCGCTCGCGTAGCTAGCAACTTTCGCCGCGATGCACGGCCTGGAGACGCCGTCTGTCGGGAGCGGCAAGACGAACCTGAAGCACCTCCCCCCAGGACCTCAACGCTTCCCTTCCGCTCCGCGGGGTCGCACCAGTGCGCGAACCTCTCCTCCGGTACACACCAGTGCACCTCCTCCAGATGTACGGGCCGAACATCACAGTCGGCCTAGTCGGCTTCTGGACGTCGGCAAAAGCGGCGTTGTCAACATGCTCAAGCGCGCCAAGGTCGGCTTCTTTTCTTAGTCCGCGAGTCGGAATCACTCTCGTCCACAGTGACTTTGAGCGAAGTAACATTGAGGGCAAATTGCGTTTAAAGGCGTGTGATTTGAACCAGGGATGTAGCTGCGCGGGCTGTACCCAGTAGCAAGACACCATGAGGCCAGGCATGCTGATGGCGAGGCTCGAGCCTTGAGTTGTTGTTTGGGTAGCGGAAACAGAATTGGTAAATTTTCTCATGGGCCAACTGGGAGGAGAGCTATTATTTGAGACTGTAAGATGTAATTGTAGTCGTGATATCAATATAAAAATACCCTGTTGGGCAGGGTGGGATTGCGCAGGTGGCATAGGGCGCGGACTGCAGAACAGGATGCGGCAGCACGACGATAGCGTCGCGTAGAAAGGTAGTTCCCGTATTGTACTGAGGGAGCGCGACCGCGCGTAATTAGGGACGATGAATCACCACGAACCGTCGTGATAGACCTCAACAGACGAGCTGAGGATAACACGTTTCAAACTGTGTAGCCGAAATTTGATGAAAGAAGACACAGCTTTCACTGTGTCGTACATCGCTTGCGGCGGCGGCTACGTGAATGGCGAGAGTGTAGCGCGTGGTGGTGATGAGGTCGACAAGGGCGTAGCACGCAGCGGGGCTTCGATGGCATGCCCGAAGGCAGCCCTAACGTCACCCCGAAAGACGACGCGACCGTCCACTAGTTGCTGCGGCAGCATAGGACGGCGTCGTGCCCAAAGGCAGTGTTGGCGTCATCCCGTAGGGCGACGCTACCGTACGCGGCTAGCAGCGGCGACAATGAACGCGGCAGCGATGAACACACCGGCGTGGTGAAGTTGGCATGCCCAGAGGTAGTGCCAAAGTCGTCCTGTAGGATGATGCAACCGGAGGCGAGAGCCAGCTGCAGTGGCCATGTGATTGGCGGAAGCGTATTTTCGCATGCGTCGTTTTCCGGTGCCGCTTTTGTGTCGATGCTGCGCTAGCCGTGCGCGCCGAGGTCGCTGGTTGAGCCGACAGGGGTAATACTCGTTGGAGTGTGTCAGTGATGCAGGAAACGATGGGGCGTGTCGTTCCCCGGCGGTCCTTGGGACACCACTCGTCGGGGTGCTCCCGCGACAGTTCGATAGCGCGCATAGCTGGGGGCGACGAGGCGTTGTCCTGGACACAAGACGTGGGTAAGGGTGTCACGCGAGAATTCGCAGTGGCGATGTAGAAGATGGCGCGAGTGTGGAGGCGCTGTCCTTGGGTGTGAATAAGTGATCACGTTCTAGCGAGCACGATGGGGGTCCGACATGTGTGAATGCGTTGGGAATGCTGCACATGGCGGGGAAAACTAGCGAGTCGGTACGAGGACATGGCCTCCGTCCCTGACCAAAGGAGTGGGATCACGCTCTGACGAGCGAGGCTACGAGTCGATGGACAACGGTATGTCAGTGTGCCATCGTAGTCGAATCCTGCAGCCCCGTGGACCTTAGAAGTTGTTAGTTGCGACGAGCAGCTGTGTCCCCTGGAGCACCGACTAACAAAAAAGCCCTGAAGAGACAGTTTTATGTAAACGATGCCACAGGGCGTCACGTGTTATGTTGGCCAATAAGCTGACCGCCTCCCTTCTGGCCCGACTCTCGATGTACTCTACCCAAAATTCACACCCTGCGTCTTCCCCAGGCCCACGTCATGTCACCCGGCCTCTACATTATCCATCTGAACTACCCTCACCGTCCAAACGTCCACGTCTGGGTAGTACACCGTCGTCATCAAGCTCTCGTTCGCTACCCTCGACGCCTTCGCGGGACCGCGACTCTGACTTCTATCAAACGCGCTTTGAAAGCGCGATGCGCTTGAAGGACGCGTGGGCACAGCTCGCGCAGCGCTACGCCCGTCCTCTTGACGAGGACGATATTATTGATTTACGCGAGGAAAAGCTCCTGAAGGACTGCGGCGTCGTGCGGAACATCGCTACACAGATAAACTTTGGGGACATCTCAATTCCGGATGAATTAGGAAACGATGCAAGCAGCGATGGCGGCGGCTTGCATAGTGAAGATGAAGATGAACTGGACGAGATTGATGCACTCTCGCATGGAGCACGTGTCAAGAATAGGCTAGCGGCCCAACTCAGACGGGTCAAACCAATACGCGAGCTCGATTCCGAAGACGAGAGCGATCTCAGAGACTTTCTCGAGGCAGAGGAACGGATGCGAGAAGAGGATCCCCGCCGGGTGGAAGAAGAAGATCCCCGTCAGGTGGAAGAGGAAGTGGGCACCGAGGATCGCTACTTGGTGGATGAATTGGTGGAGATATCAAGTGACGAGGACACGAAGGGTGCAAACGCGGACTGTGATTCCGAAGATGATGAATTGGGCGGTTGGGAGCACGACGAGTCGACCGCGATTTACGAAGTTAGAACGCGCGCTCCGGATGAACACGAAATCATCGAGATATTCGATACGCCGCCAACCTCACCGCCATCATCACCGTTACCTATGAGCGACCCGCCTGATAGACGATCTGATAGCATTTGAAGCGATTGCGTATCGTTGTTACTTAACTAGAAGCCCTGTGCCCATGTAACCATTGACAGCAGACATGAGTCTACAGTACGTGAGCACACACAACGCCAAACATGGATCGATTCCTCTGCACTGCTCCGAATCCCCTCGGCCATTCTCTCCCAACTCGTTTCCCCGCCGCCGTCCACGCACACGACCCAAAATATTCGCTTAGCCCTCGACCCCGCTTCCTTTCCCTCTCCTTCAACCCTCCAATCTCTCCCTCTTCTTTCCCTCTTCATCCCGTAACGTCCTCCTCAACATAACTTTTCATGGTAGGTCTATTCCCGATTCTCCTCGATATCATCACAGTACCTGACGCTATCTTTTCTACTCTCTAGGGTCAGATCTTGTCTTACCCAGGTCAGCCGTTGCCGAAATTTTTACCCCCAATCACCCTTTTGCTTATTTGAGCCCCAATCTTGTATCATTCGCAGCAACCGAGAAACACACCGAGACTGGCAAGAATGCTCGTTTCGCTTATGGCCTCTCTGAGATGCAAGGATGGCGATTAAGTGAGTTTCGGAGTCCTTCCCCTTTGCAATTTCTACTGTCACGTATAACAACCCTCTTCATTCTTTCCGTCTCCTTTTCGGGGAAATGCGACTTCTTCGGACCTCGTCCCATGTCTTCTTGATCTCCTGATCTCCTTCCTACAGCTATGGAAGACGCACATGCTATTTCACTCGACCTAGACGAACCCCATTCAGATGCAATCTCCAACACTTTCTTCGCAATATATGATGGCCATGGAGGTATAGCACCGACGTTCTCTCTACTCTTGCGTTCTTGGAGTTGAGTGAGTCATCTGCAGGCGGCTCGGTCGCACGATTTGCTGGCCAAAATGTGCATAGACGGCTGGTAAAGGAGGACTCATACCAACGACTGAATTACGAAGAAGCTATGAGGCGCGCGTTCTTGGGTACCGATGAGGATATGCTTGCAGGTATGTAGTATTTTTCGCGGTGCCGCGAGATCTATACTAACTAAGCCTAGATCCTGCATATACAAGGGATCCTTCTGGATGCACCGCGGTCGCCGCTTTAGTCACGAGAGACAACAAAATATTCGTTGTATGCACTCGTCCCTTTTTTTCTGAGAGACGGTCGATGTACTTAGCGAGCCATCAGGCAAATGCTGGTGACTCACGAGGTGTTCTCAGCGTAAATGGCGCGGCGAAGCCGCTAAGTTTTGATCACAAACCCGGGAACGAATGTCCGTGATGTCTCAAATACCAATTCCTTAACATTCTGACCTGAACTGTAGCGGAGAGGAAACGCATAGTGGCAGCTGGAGGCTTTATCGAATATGGACGCGTGAATGGTTCGCCTCTACTGTTTTGATAACCCACGTGTAACGTTTGACAAATTCGATCTAGGAAATCTGGCCCTTGCCAGGGCCTTGGGTGATTTTGAGTTCAAAAAGAACTACTCTCTCACCCCCGACAAGCAGATCATCACGTCAAATCCTGATATCACCGTGCATGACATCACCGAAGACGACGAATTTTTTGTACTGGCCTGCGATGGTGGGTTTCGGCAAAATTTTACCATGACCCCCCTTACAAAGACACCTTCAGGAATCTGGGACTGCCTGAATTCGCAGCATGTCGTTGACTTTGTTCGCCGCGAGGTTGCACAAGGAAAGCTCCTGGGCCAAATCGGTGAAATTATTATGGAGCACTGCCTGGCTCCTGATACGCACGGCGCACAGGGTATCGGCTGCGACAATATGACCATCCTGATTGTCGCCATTCTCAACGGCAAGACCGAAGAGGAGTGGTATGCCATGGTCAAGGACCGCGTCGAAAATAAATCCGGCTATAACACCCCCGATGTACCACCACAAATCTATTCGGCTACCCGCTTGATGTCTTGGCGGACGCGACGGGCAAACTTTGAAGCGTTGGAGCGCGAAGAACAGGAGCAGACGGCCCTTGACCGAACTGACCCACTAAGCGGATCACATCCCACCTCACTCGACCAGCTGACGAGGGTGATCACGGATAAATTTGGCCCTGGCATTTCATTTCGTCCGGGTTCAGGTATCAAAAGCGACGCGGGCGCTCCGATGTTCCAAGATGAGAGTGACGAAGAAGGGCCATCTGACGCGCCCATACCTCCCATTTTAGCAGGTAGACTCTCGCAAAACTTCGTGGAGCCTGAGACGCCGGAGGACCTCGAGCAAGAAGAATTCATGGACGAAGACGAGGAGGCCTTTAAGGAGCCTTTCCACAGCGTGATATATCTGTCCCAAGCCGAGAAGGATCGCGCGGAAATTCGTGCAAATGGTGTACACGGGCATGAGAATGACCCGCCAACACCGTCGTCGACATCAACCCAGGAGCCAGCGTCCCCCCCACCCGACACACCACGCGGCGAGACCCCACCACCTCCACAGCAGCTAGCTGGTAGGCCTACCACACAGAAACAGCTCTCTACTCTCTCTGATGGAGACAAGGCCCTTACCGCGACGATAGTGGAATGCTAATTCGACGTGAGTAGGACGCATTGAAAAGATGACCGGGGGGGCGCTTTATCGATCGACCTGTATCTCCAGCACGTATAACTATGTATGTGTCTCCGTAATGATTTCTTGTATGTGGCACGCGCACACTCTTTTACATTTGTTCACAAGGGTTGCTGCTCAATCTCTGTTTCGGTCACTTCCTGGCATACCATTGTATTACAACACTCTGAAATACTTTGCGTCTGTCCTGTCCCGGCTCTGTACTCCTTTCCTCTTTAGAGGGCATTCCGTAGGACAACCAGCTCCTTCTCGCACAAACATAGGATGACGGTCTGCCCCTCAACATACACAGCCCCCACACCAAGTAGAGAACCCGATGTGTTCTCAGTCAACTTCAGAATCGCCTGTTTCGCCGAGTTGTTCTTTGGTTCTGCGTCGCGGTATAAGTACAAGTTTCCTCCATAGTCTCCTCCTCCACCTTCAAATGCGACCACAGCTTTCGAAGCAACGTGATAAGTAAAGCGAGTATCCCGCTTTGAAGCCAGCACGAAGGCCAACGCAGAATACGTAGACATATGCGTCCACGCTGGCCGGCCACTCGGCGCGTCCTCATTGGATAGCACAAAGCGCGGTCCGTCGATCGTATGCTTGACCACCATCGAAATCTCCGAGCTACTCCCTGGCAATGGTGTCGAGAGCACAGTAAACGGCACATCCCAGTCCTCTTGCGCCCACGCGGGGTCAGTACCATCCGCGTATACCCACGTAATGCACGTGTCCGTCCCGACCGTGGAATCCACCTCTTCGTCGGCCTCGCCATCGGCGAGACTGGGCCGCGCCCCGCCGCCGTTGGCCGACCCTTGCAGCTCCGCGGTGTACTTTTCGAGGCTCTCGCGAATCGCATAGAGCTCGGACGGGTCGAGCGTTTCCGCGACCTCGGTCTGCCCGGAAGACGCATCGAATACGTGCGGCCAGCGTGTCCCCGCGTGTTGCTTCTCGAGGTGCAGCGTGAGCAGGCCGTAGGTGTTCGCGCCGTGCGCGTCCCACGTCCAGAAGCTCGAGGAGGGCGAGATGCCGCCCCACAGGCGCGCGGCCGAGTAGCGCGGGAAGTCGAAGCCCTGGACGAGTACGGTGAGCGTCTGGGGGGAGAAGTGGACGTTGATGTCGCCCTTCGACGTGCGAGAGGGGAACGGGAGCGCTATGGTGACCTCCTCGGAGTCCTGCGTCCAGGCATAGGGTGGCGGTGGCGGCTTTGTTGGCTCGGTAGGAAGGGGATCGCCATCCGCGCTGGGTACGGGAACAAATTCGTTCGGGGAGGGTTCATAAGGCACCACAGCTGGCTGCTCAATTCGCCGATAAGGTGAGCCTCCCGCGAGGATGAAGACCCTGCGTTGTTTCTCGTAGGCGATATAAAGGGGGACATTGGTGCCCCTACGATGCCAGAGGATGTCCAGGGGACGGGCCACGGTATTGTCCGCCGCGGTGTCGAGCGGTATTCGGACGGCTACGACATCAAACTCTGCGGAGGGTGGCTTGCGACTAGAAGGTGTGGCGGGAGGAACCTCGTCGTTGGAGCACTTGAAGGATAACACCGCGATGGCTTGGCTATCTACGGACAACGCAGTATGCAATCGGAAGGGAGCGAGCGACGACGACGACGACGACGAACGCCCCAACGAACTCGGAAGCTCGTAGAATCCGAGGAGTCCCGCGGAGTTGGGCGATGACAACGTCAAGACGTACAGCGTGCCGTGGCCGTCCGCACACAATAGAGTTTGAGCATCGAGGAAGACAGAGGATGGATATTCTCTCTGACGCGAATCAGATGCCGGGGTCTGTGTAGGCTGAGGAATATCGAAGATTGCTCCGAAAGACGGCAGGAGAGTGTCCTGGCTCTAGCGAGTGAATGGAGTCCGTATAGTCGCATGGATAACGATAAACCCTCACATGGTCTAGCCGGATCAAAATCGCACGGAGGTTTTCGTCGATATAGACGGCATGCTCGGCGTCAGGGCTCACGCTAAGATGGTTGTGTCGAATCCGGCTTTGGGCTTCTTGAAACGAGAAGTGGTGCCGCCCAGACACGGAGGCTTGCGTAGCTTTGTGTTGCAGAGCATAGCGGCTAACCGCGTCCTCGGAGGATATAGGGTCGAGTTTGTAGCCGTCAAACTTTGGGTTGAGACGCGAGCGGTCTGGATGAAGCGCGAACATGTTCAAAATCCTCAAGTGGGATCGATCAGAATACAGTAATCTCAGTCTCGTGGTAATACGAGTAAATAGCTCAGATCGCGAATAAATTAGGGGTCTATGAGACTGGCCAACGCCACGACCCTTCTCAACACAAACGTAAACGACACACATACACACACGTTAGGATCCTCCTCACACAAGTCTGATTTAGGCCATGTGGGTCTACGCAGTCTAATACTGATATTATTAACAGCAACCGTGACAGATTGGCGGCAAGGATTCAGATTGGATAAGACCATTGCCAGCCGATTGATGGAAGAGATGCGATGATGGGCCCGAAACCCGTGGAGCCTGAGGACTGCGATCAGCAGTGCGCGGGCGCAGAAGGCTACTGCAGAAACTTGAAGGTCGAAACGTTGAAATGTTGAAACGTCGAGATTTGAAACGCTGAAGCTTGGCTTTTGAAGCTCTGATGTACCAAAAGCAAAGCGAAACTCGCGTATGAATACTGTAACAGGAACAAATAACCAATGACTCGAGCCCAAGCCTCTGTCAACAAATTTCTTCGTCGGATTACCGATATCAAACTTTCGATGGGATAGATGACGAGATCGATGAGATGGCGCCGCAAAGAGATCATTCCAGGTGCGAAGTTACTAGCACACGCGCCCGTAGTCCAAAAAGTTCCTAAAGAGTCTCTCCGACTCGGAACAAAGATTTCAGTGACTGCGAGAATCGGATCCACGGTAAAAACTACGAAGTTTCAAACATTAATACATTAACGCTCAGTGACTTGATGAAAGTCGGGTAATATAGCCTGTGACCAGCGTTGTAAGTGTAATGAGCTGCAACATTGTGGCATCATGGATGTTGCGGACAACTCAACATAACCTTCTACGGCGGAGGGCGATATTCACGGGAATGCGATGGGATGTGCAGGCCGAACCTGAAAGGTTCGTAATGGCCAAGTAGACCCAGGGTCTAAGGTGTACCATATACATGCGGGGCGAGTCGGAGATGTGAATCGACCCATACACATCGCTACAAGACACTGCGGCGCTGGTATGATTCTGGAAGACCCGGGAAATTATGAGGCAACAGAAGTGCGGAGAGGGTGTCGGGGCGAATAAGCATCGAGTGGATCTCGAAGTCGAAGGTATTCGAAACGACGGTTCGAAACGACGGTGGAATTGAATGGAATCGGGGTAAAAGGGATCACGCGATCACGCATTGATCATGTCGTACAGTCATCTTGATCGGCGTATTTCGTGACACGAAATGTGAAGAATGCGTGTTTGTTGGGTCCAGCCTGAGCACCGCATACCGTGGTTGAGGGCAAATGATTTCTGGTTCAGGCCCAAGGTGAATGACGAACATGAACTGCCACAGCCACCTCGTCTTTGGTGGCAGAGATTCCTGTGAAAAAAATAACGATTTTAGGCTTGATTGGACGGCATCCGGAATAGTTATTCAGTGATGGAAAGGTGTGGAGCCATCAGCCATGATGGATTTCAGGTTTGATTTCCTCCAAATGAGACCCTGGGTACTCAGCCATTTGCGCCTGGTGGAATGTCGAATCGATTCGATGGAAATTCCCTTCCGAGGATGAACCCAACAACCGGCGCGACTAGCCCCACCGGCCCCTTCGGGAGACTCCGAGTTATCCACATCGACACCACTCTTCTTCTTCGTCTTCCATATTCTCGCGCCAGAATTTGGCGTGCAGCTGAGCAAAGGGACCAGTGTCAGCAGGTCTGAGCTAGGAGTCCGCTCGCGGGTGGCTTGGCTCAGGGAACATTGGGACAAATGTAGAGAGAACCCATTGGAACAGGGTTCTCTCTACATTTGGCTCAATCTATAGCCTTCATACATACTAGTTCCACACGATTCATTTGGAAATCGCTGGAATTGGAACTCGAAAATCGTACAAAACATTATACATGCCCTAAACATTTGTTATAGTCTCAATCAAAAGCCGATTTTTATGATAAAATATGTGAGCTGCCCAAAACATTACAGAGACAGGTTGGGACCTAGGTCATTAAAATGAATCGTTGAAGAGATTGGTAGTTTCTCTGGGGCCAACAAAGGTGGATACCATTGCAGAAGGGCCCGAAACCACACCGACCGAACTGAAAGCTAGGCTTTCAAGCGGGATTGAGAGGATGCAGTGAAAAATATTGCAAAAGGGATGGCGAGAAAAAACGTGAGCAGCGAACACGATGGAACGAAAAGTAGGTCGGGGAAGTACGAGGAGCACGAACAACCTGCAACATGATTCGATGACCAAGGGGTGGCAATAGCTGAGGTGGTTAGCTGCTACATGAACCGCCAGCAGCACATACATCTAGTCATCAAACTTGATACGTTTCCCTTGTGAAGGTATAATCGCAGCACTTGATTTCTCTTTCATACGTCGTTTCGCTTCCCAGGAAGGGTGCAGCGCGAGGTCGTCCACACGCTTAGCCTTCTGTTTATGAGGCGTGTGGCTATTTGAAACCTCCTCCCCTTTGTTCGCTCGCCCGTATTGTCTGGCGGAACCGGTAGGTCGTGAATGGGTAACCGCTGGTTGCGATCCTCGGACGTGCTTCCGCAAGCTGCGCTGAGCACGAGTTGCGCCGGAATCTTCCTGCTTCTGTAGGTGCTTTGCTCCCCTCCCGTACTTCTTTTCCCATATGCTAGATGCAATGTAGGTAAAAAGTACCAAGGAGTATATCGTCCGTTTACTCACGCCCGTCTTGCCCTTTGGCCTCTTCGGTTCTTGCGAATGCCTCCACCTGCTCTTGTCTCTCCATCACTCCAATCGGTATCTGAGCCACCCGGGATGAAGCCGTTTGAAAGTGTCGGCAAAAAGACGGAGTTGGCTCCTGGAGCCTTTGATGTACCACCCAGATGCGGTATAGGACTCGCTCGATCCGAGGAAGAATCAGATCTTGACGGTAGAGTAGATGCTCGGGGCGAAAGGGGTCCACCGCCGGTCGTAGAGTCATCGTCACTGCTTGTATCCCCCTCCGGCTCAGTCGGGTTATCTGGTTCATCATCAGTGTCTGCCTCTGTGGGAGCCACACGATCCGCAATAGAATGTTCGGAATTGCCTTCAGATACTTCCAGAGTTGCGCGGGACTTGTCTACAAAAGGAAGATCGACATTCCGCAATTTTCGGGGACGACCAGACTCCTCTACACCATCATCTCCGTGATCTTCCGTCGGCTTGAGAGCAGAGCATAGCGACGAAATAACTCCGTTGACTGCCCCAGATAACGTTCTAGAGCTTAGTAGCCGGGACTCGAGCTTGTTAGCCATGCCTTCAGATGTGAGAGTGACATCAGGTGGAAAAAGTTTCGATATTGCCGTCTGTACGGAAGGTTCATTCGACAAGAATTTGTCCTTCTTCAGCTTACTTTTCAAAGCCAGTACGCCGATCCGGTTGTGATCTGTCGCCTACGTTCATGTTAGTCACATACATTCAGGGCATACCGTGGGCATACCTTGAGGGCATCAAGTTCTGTTTCTAGTGCTAGCTTTTCGGTATTTTTCTTCCCTAAAGACACGCTGCTGCTAATTGATGACTCCAGAGCTCGGGTCCATGAAGAAGCAAACAAACCCTGACGCTTTAAGCTTTTTCACAATTTTCTGAGTCTCAAAAGCCTTCGCCTTCTTCGCTGCTTTCTTGACTTCTTTCATACCATGGAACTGTCTTAGAATGTCTGGGTACGAGAAGCGCGGCAAGTGTGGTGGTACATACCAGCTTTCCCGTTATCTTCGTGGCTTCATTGTCCTGAGAGAAAAGCTACGTCGAATATAGACGGGATATATATTCGGAACACGTACACTTGATAGCGAAGAGTGCCTTCTCTTCATGCCGCGAGAGTGCGTGGAGAACTGCATGACCTCGAATCTCGTCTACCGTGACAATGGCAGTTGGGCATCGACCTGAGATCCGGCCCGGCCGTGAGCCGCGCTCATCGACCCGTACAGTCTCGGCTCCGCCTCGCAACATTGCTGCTTTCTGAAAGAGATGGAAGCGGAAGGCGAACCCCGGATTCTGTCAAGATTTGAGAAGCACGATGTGTTCGTAGCACTACAGAGCGAAGCCCTTTCTCTGGACGATAGGCCCCAGGCATCCGAAGAGGAGGCAAGGAGGCAGACCCAACTTATGTGGAATATATTCAATATCGTACGGATTGTAGCTGCTCGTCTTTTCTTCAGCTTACGGTTCGAGTTCAGTTCGCAGAATACCAGGAACAATCGTATTTGCTAGACCCGTTCTTAGAAGAGTTGGTGGCGCCAGTAGTCAAGAAATTCAAGTTCTATGCCCAAAGTCTCGCCGATGGTGATGTCAGCTTGGAAGACATCGCGACCTTCGGGCCAGAACTATCGTCGGCTCCACTGACTCGTGTATCATACCTGCTGTACAACTACTTCAAGTTCAGAGGTTATAAGACCATTAGTCAGTCCATACGCGCTTTTCGAAGCAACAACAGCAGACTTGACAGGCGGCAGTCAGATTCTTTCCTCACGAGATCACGGATCTTGCAGTAGCTCTAAAATTTGCCCAGGTTCTTGATCGAGCCCAAAGTTCTTTGTGGCCGATACAATATGTGACTCTACTCTGGATTTCCCTTATCTGCATGATACCCTTCGATCTTGCCCAGTTCGACGAAGTCGGCAAGGAAGGTCAAACGGCCGTCGCCATCGAGGCCGTCGCCAAGCGGGGCCTGACCAACTCGGGCATAGTTCGAGAAGGCGGAGCTATTCTCCTCTCACGCCTTTATGTTAGGTATAACAACATGCGAAACGTTCTATACAGTGATTCTTAAAACCCACCAGGAGGGATATGCTGCCGCGCCTCCCCGAAATTTTGCATTGGGCCAAAACATGTGCTGGAGAGCAGAATGACATATTCGAGGTACATTTGTTCTTGAATTCCAGGTGTTACCCATTCTATCCTTCCACTAGTGTCTCGGTGTCTATCAGACACTCTGTGAGGTTGTCAAGAATAATTCGTCAGATATTTTGTCGCAGTTTACTCCCGAGTTGTTCGAGACTGCTCAATCATTGCAGCCCGATTCTACGCTTTGCACAAATGCCTCGATTCGCAAGCTACGGATCAAGCTTTTGTCCCGCACGGCTCTCCGCCTGCTGCCCGTTAAACCACGCGTGTCCCTACAGAGAGGTAAGTATGCCCGGTTTTGAAACACGTAGTAATTACGTGTTAATATAACTGGGAAGGTCGCGTTTTATCCGCCAGAAATGAGCCAGAGCATTCCACAGGCGACAGCGATGACGGTACAGATGTACCAGAAGAAATAGAAGCAGTGCTTGAAGAACTGTTTCAAGCCTTGCAGGACAGAGTGAACTTTCAGAAGTTACAGTATAATAGGCTATTGACATTCATATGCCGCAGGATACTGTCGTGCGATGGTCCGCCGCAAAGAGCATCGCACGGATCTCAGAACGTCTTCCCGCGGAGTTCACCCAGCAAGTTGTCGACACCGTAATCGGACTGTTCTCCGTCCACTCCATCGCGATCGCAAGCCTCTATGACATGCCGGCAATAGCGGAAAGCACCTGGCACGGCGCCTGCCTCTCTTGTGCCGAATTTCTCAGGAGAGGACTAATTTCCAATGATCGGCTCGCAGATGCTATCACCTGGATGATCAAAGCAAGTGTGTCACCGCATCCGGTGTCTCTTCTGACTTTCGTCGTAGGCCTTATATTTCGATATACGCAAGGGGGCACATTCTATCGGTTCTAACGTGCGCGACGCCGCTACATATGCGCTATGGTCCCTGCCAAGAGCTTATGATTCCACGACCGTCGCGCCATTCGCAGAAAGACTTGCTCAGAATTTGGTTTCCGTCTCCACATACGACAGAGAGGTCAGTATCCGCCGGGCTGCCAGCGCAGCGTTTCAGGAATACGTCGGGCGCACGGTCTGTGAAGCAGATACACCTTGCCGAGAATTAATATTTATTCTTAATGCTCTTCAGGGCATCTTTCCTCATGGAATCGACGTTTTAGGAAAGATTGACTTTTTCGCTGTGGGAATCCGAAGAAACGCTTTCTTGGTTGCAGCTCCCCAGGTTGCGAGGTGAGTTGTATTAAGGTGATGACGATCAAGAGGCTTAGCCCAAATCTAAAGCCACGAAGAGTATCGACACTTCTTGATCGAACATCTTCTAACTGTCACACTTCGTCACTGGGATTCAGCCATGAGACAACTAGGAGCCCAGTCTCTTCGGGAGTTGTGTGAGCTAGATCTATTCCAACTGGGGCCTCAATGCGCCAACCGTGCGGTACGTCTTTTCGTCTGCGAACTGATTGTGATGACCTTAACTTCCCACGATAGCGCTCGTTGCTGGGAATGTCCGATCCTAGCGATGTCCATGGCGGTCTCTTAGCTCTCATTCAATTGTCAGAGGCGTTTTCTGGTTCAGCTAAGCTAGAAGTATTTCGACAAGAGGTACGCAGTTGCCTTGTCGCCTAAGCTTTTTACCGAACCAGATATTTTTAGGCGTTCTCATTCTTGGCCGATGTGCCTGTCGACATGATTCGATCGCCTCGGAACGAGCTTGTCACCGCTGCCGCTTGCCAGCTGATTGCCAGCAGCGTATCTCTCAAGGAAATCTTGCTGGAAGGACTATCTTCGGTGCCACATTGGCGGTCGATCATTGACCTGGGCTTAAAGCATCGTAAATCAACTGTCCAGGAAGCTGCTGCCGCTGCGTTAGCGGCAGTCAGTAAGCTCGTGGATTGTTCGTCTATCGTTCAAAGATATGTTTTTTTTTAAAATAGATCCCTACAGAAGACTAATCACTACGAGAGCACATTCATCAGGGAATTCAGGTCGGGTTCACCTACGATGCAGCAAAGTCTTGCGCGCCTTCTGGGTCTGATTGATTACAAGAGTCATCCGCATTCACTTCCAGAAGCAATTGATTGCCTCGTTTCGTCTGTCGTCCCCTCAGTAAGACGACTGCGAGTGTGTACAAAACGCTCCTACTAACATTGATGATGCCCTTCAGTCGGAGATGCGCATGGTTGACGTGGAAGCTCGCAGGAACTGCATGGTGTCAATTCAGATTATCTTGACTTCTCTTGCACCTCATCCCCGCTGTATGCCGTGTCATATATGTGCCTCAAATCTGCATGTCTCTAACTTTATTTGGAAGCACTGGCCCCGGACCAGGTCATCCGAATGTACAACGCTCTAATTCTCGGTTTGGACGACTACGCTACCGATGAGCGTGGCGACGTTGGCTCGAGGGTTCGTATCGCTTCGATTCAAGGCTTGGCCTCGGTCTCTTTGACTCTATTGACCCTCATTAAATCGGACAACGCATATTTCGAGTACATCCCGGCAGATCTGTATCAGGGAGCGATTGCGGGAATTCTCAAACAAGGGGTCGAGCGCTTGGACAGCGTGAGACAACAAGCAGGGGAGAGTATTATACGACTCTTGAAGTGCCCGCCGCCGTCCGTGGACGATTCTAACTCGTGGAAGTTTCACGGAGAACAGTTATTTGAAGAGCTGCTTCTGAGGTACGACTACACAGATCTTCTCTCCGGCATTATCTTTACCTTTTTTTCCGATTTTCCCTAAAGGGATATACCTGATGACGACGCGGCGGGAGGTTCCCACGGTTGGCAGGACAGCGCCTGGATATTCCCAAGGGCTATGAACTTTCTAGAAATTCCGGAATATCGGCATGCTGTTCTCGCCGGGCTATTGATCAGCGTAGGAAGCAAAACAGACAGTACGGTGAATGGATCATGCATTCGCCCGGGTGGAGAGCATTCCCATTGATGATGATCTTGGTCAGCAACGTCACGTTCGCAACAGCATCGTGATGTACGCAAAGCGACTTCCGGTCGAGGCTAATAATGGCGGCAGAAGTTACAGTTTACACGCCTTTGTCTCAGATCTGATTACAGAAGCCAAGTCAAATTTGAGCAAAAACAATAAAGTAATCCCGGTCTTACAGGTGTTTAATGTTCTGCTCGAAACGGACGCATTAGAGAGACTTTTCGAGAGCAAAGACGGGACCAACAGGTGTGACGCATTGTACCTGTTCTGTTTGTCAGAGCTTGAAGGTCACACAGTGTAGAGGCCCTGTTCTCAATTGCGTCAAGGGGGGTCCCGAAACTCAAAAGCGTCCACCGGATTCAAGAATGCATGAAGATGTGCGTTAGATGCACAATACACACGTCACGTCTTTATGACACCTTTCTAGCTTGGTCAATCTCTTGGCTATCCCCCAAGTTTCTGAATCCTGCGTTCCTCGTCTGCTTGACTTCCTTACCCATGAATATCCCACGGTCTGATTTTCGTCACCGCACTTCCAATATTTCGTGCTCAATCATCATAGATACGAACAGAAACCGCGAAATACCTCTATCTCTTCCTTCAGAGCAGGGATATAGGCGGGGATACAGACGAAGTAGAGGAGCTATTGCTGGAAACAGAGTGATTTGTCAATCATTGTTTCTGCCCTGGGGCGATCTGACTCCCAACAGGTTCTCAAACCAGCTGGACGTTCAAGAGAGAGCGACTACCCTCGTCGATATGCTAGGAAAAGTTGTGAAAGATGGCGACGAGTGCCGGTGATCCATGCAATCTCGACATGCATGACAGTTCGGGTGTCCGCAGTTATATAACCTTAGCCACATGACCCGTGAGAACAATCTATGTAGGAGATTTCCAGATTGGCTTGGACGAGAGGCTTGCACTGGTGGTGGCCATCCTCATCTGTAGCTAAACCATTCCTTTCTTTCCTTACGATCTCGACACGGGAATTGATGAACGATGACCGGAAGCCAAATACTAAGTGATTTTACCATTAATGCTGCCGCTGCAACTGGGAAGTTTCGTGTCCAACCCCATATCGGTCAGTGTCAATCCGTAGACGGGATCTTCAGTCAATTTGACTCGTACCGCGATTCAGACTACCGAACGGTTTCGGCCATCAATGGGCGAGTGAAATTACAGGCGTTCAAACATACTACTAACCGCGTCGACACCCAGTCCTCTAGTTGTCCTGGATAACGTCAAGGTGTGTTTCCTATTTTCGGGGTATGAGAGTGTCCTCACGGAAGTCTTGGCAGTTTCCCTCGTATAACGAAATCGTCCAGCTCACCCTTCCCGACGGCTCGAAGCGTGGTGGCCAAGTTCTTGAAGTCCAAGGTAAGAAGGCAATCGTCCAGGTATTCGAGGGCACAACGGGTGTGGACGTCAAGGCGACACACGTCGAATTCACCGGGAGCAGCATGAAGCTCCCTGTCGCAGAAGATATGCTCGGACGGATATTCAATGGGTCAGGTAACCCCATCGACCAGGGTCCCAAGGTGTTTGCCGAAGATTACTTGGATATTAACGGTGCGTTTCTCCACAATGCGCACGGGTACGTACTCCCTGATAATCACACAAAGGGTCGCCTATCAATCCTTATTCCCGCATATATCCTGAGGAGATGATTCAAACGGGCATCTCGACTATCGACGTGATGAACTCAATCGCTCGTGGGCAAAAGATTCCGATCTTCTCTGCCGCAGGTCTTCCCCATAATGAGGTCATTTCTCCCCTGTCATTTTCATTCGTATCCATTTCACGGAGTCCGTTGGTTGTCAGATTGCCGCCCAAATTGTCCGACAGGCCGGCCTTGTGAAGGGGCCCTCAAAGGACGTACTGGACGGCCACGAGGACAACTTCTCCGTTGTGTTTGCGGCCATGGGTGTGAACATGGAGACTGCGCGTTTCTTCAAGCAAGACTTTGAGGAAAACGGTAGTTTGGACCGCGTCACTCTCTTCTTGAACCTGGCAAATGATCCTACGATCGAGCGTATCATTACGCCCCGCCTAGCGCTCGCCACCGCCGAATACTATGCTTATCAACTCGAGAAGCATGTGCTTGTGATTTTGACAGACATGTCATCATATGCCGATGCATTGCGTGAGGTGCGTGGCATTCATATTTGACTTGTCTAGCTTGAACTCTAATCCTCGTTGTGTAGGTCTCTGCTGCCCGCGAAGAGGTTCCGGGTCGTCGTGGATACCCTGGTTACATGTACACAGACTTATCAACTATCTATGAACGTGCAGGGCGTGTGGAGGGGAGGAACGGCTCTATCACACAAATCCCAATCCTTACCATGCCCAATGATGGTATGTTGCCCTTTTGTGGTCTCTCCGTTCTATGCGGCCAATTTCTTACACCACAAAGATATCACCCACCCCATTCCTGACTTGACGGGGTATATCACCGAAGGCCAAATCTTTGTTGACCGTCAGCTGCACAACAGGCAAATTTATCCACCTATCAACGTCCTGCCCTCGCTGTCACGTCTAATGAAAAGCGCAATCGGTGAGAAGCTAACACGCAAAGACCATGCGGACGTTTCAAACCAGCTGGTAAGTGCCAGTGACGCTATAGAATAAGTTGCCTAATCACATGGAGCGCCTTCATTAGTATGCTAAGTATGCTATCGCCCGAGACGCCGCCTCGATGAAGGCTGTCGTTGGAGAAGAGGCACTTTCAGCAGAAGACAAACTTGCACTTGAGTTCCTCGACAAATTTGAGCGTCAATTTGTTGGGCAAGGTAAAAAAACATATACTGGCAAATACGGCATGTTTCGACGCTGACCACGGTGCTCAGGTGCATATGAGTCTCGCACGATTTTCGACTCTTTAGATCTCGCATGGAGTCTCCTGCGGATTTTCCCTAAGGAGCAGCTTAACCGCATCAGCCCAAAGATCATAGAGGAATTCTATGGACGTAAGCCGACGCGTAAGCCGATATCAGGGGCAGAACGTGATGTACGAGAGGGTGCCAGGGCCGAAGATAAGCTGCTGGTGGATGACGCATGATGTGTGCATGTTTTTTGTCCGTGATAGTTTGTCCCATGTTCGGGCGCAGTTATGAACAATTCTGTAATGTAATGTTTTACTTCCCAAAGCAAAGCCTTAGGGCTCACCCGGGCCGGCGGGAGACACCTTGTGGTGGAGTCACGGCCACGAGGATGGCTGCCATGCCTCCTCGGAGACTATTGTATTGCGAAGTTGCTAGGAAAGTTAACTGAAGGGAACACAACGTCTTTGACACGAAACATCATAGTGGTGAAGGGACGCAAGGATGCAAGGGAGTCAATCACTCTAACAGCAAAACTCCGGAACGCGTATTGAGTGTTGTAGTGACATCATCACACATGGGTAAGGTGCCTGCAAAGGTGAGACTTTTGAGATGGCGCATGTATGGGATGCCAACCAACTGGTGGCACCTGTCGGACACATTGAAACGAGACTCATCGGGATGAATAATTCGAGGTAGAAAAATTCCCACTACGCTGAGATAAGGGAGAGGCGCCCATGAAAGAAGCGAAGAAGGTTCATGAAAACGAGGCAAGAGTGTCCGAAGTCAGAATGAATGCGGAGAGAAGACAGGGCTAGACGGATATGATATGGCCTAGACGGAGACGACGGACGTTATCCATTGGGAATGGGGCATGGAGACATGACAGGTGGCAGATACGTCCTGGGCCGTCCCTCACACTCACACACAGACACATATAGTACACACACACGAAATTCGGAACACGCTACAAGTTGCCGATTTGTGTAGAGGGGCACAAATATCATATCCCACGACTTCCGGCCGAACATCATTAGGGATCCCCCTTTTGTATAAGTGTAAGCGACTGGTGAGACTCAATACAGAAGCGCCGAACGGATCTAGATACGCATAAGCCTCACCGGAAGAGTAAGCTGGCGGTGTGGAAACCCGGCGAAAGCAGGTGCGATCTTTTACTGGAGTGATCAGCAGTTCATGGGTGCTGGACTGGTGCTGGTACGAGGGAGGCGGAAGGAATTCTGCCGAGTGGCGGCGGTGGCACCTAACCTTGATCACATCGCCAGCATGAAGCCTGGCAGGCGAATTAATGTTCTTTGGTGTGAAATTGGAAAGCTTGCCAGTGGCTCGTACAAAGACAAGATGGGACCGGTGGGTTGGCAAGGAAAAACAAAAGAGGCAGGAGAAAAGAGGACACGAGGTGAAAGATGAATGACACATTGCGGTGGATGGAACAAGGATCTACGCTTGGAAGCGAGTGTGTCTGATAATCAGGAGGCAGAAGGGAGAGGAGGCATGGACAGGGGAGGGGGGGCACGCCTCGTGTAGCAAGTCCGAAAAGGGTGATTGCGGCCTCGCGCTTCGGTTCTGGTTTGCCTCATGTTTCGGGTGCCGGGGGAGGGCAAGAGGGCAAGTGTCGACAAGGGGGTTATCGAGACGGGATTTACGTTTTAATAAAAAAATAAAGAGGAATTGGGGCCATGTGTTTCACCTCGCGTTATATACCGCAACTTGGCCTCCCCTGCCCCGTCCCTCCTGTCCGTTCCCCATCCCTCTTTCATGGACGACATCGCTCACGAGTCGATTCCCCTTCATTCCCTCCCCCGCAAACGTAAAGCCGACTCCGAAGACTCTTGTGACTCGTCCGACATCGTCTGCTCTCAACCTCCCCCCTCTATTCACGAACTTGCTCCCAATCCCTCAAAATTACCGGCGCCTCTCTCGGTCCAGACTAATACCACTTCCTTACACTGGCCACCCGAGGATGGCCCCTCTACTAACAATTCTCCATTATCTCCTTCCTCATCCTCATCACCGTCCGCATCTTCTTCGTCTTCAGTCTCTCCAACATCCCCACTCAAAGCAGACAGCCCCTCTAGGACAAAGCGTCCGCGTATAGAGGAGGCCTGCTCACCCCCATCTCCAAAGTCCCGCAAAAAGCTTGAACCCAAACGCGTTCAGGATATCATCTCCGCGCTTGAATCCCTCAAGGGTGACTGGCGCTGGATTACCTACCCTTCCGGTGAAACCAGACTCGCAGCTTCTTGGCCTCCCGACCTCAGCAAAGATGCGCCTAGCTTGGCTGAGCTATGTCCGATGTCACCCACGTCCCCTGCGGGCTCTCCCCCGCCTCCGTCTCGTATCGTTATCCCCATCGATCCCTGCTCGCCTCACATCCCCGTTCGTAATCCTCCAATTAATAAAGATACCCTGAAGGAGTTGGACCTTGAGGCCATATTGCGTAACCCCCAACTTCGTGCGTCATCTTACCTTTCTGCGTTTGAAAGACCTCTGATCTTTTGGCGCCTATTAGGTCATGATTTTCTCTTTGACTCGGGCCTTCAATTCCGTGCCGCTGCCAGTCGGCGGAAGCGAGAACAAGCTGACACTTATTGGAAAGCTGTATTGACAGAACTCGAAACCGGTTGCACATGCATCACCTTTGACACACATGGCAAGCCAGGCGGCTGCGTCTGCGTTTGCAGGCGTTTACCTACACCCCCGGTGGACCCTATCATCGCATGCTTGCCACTTCGCCGGCGATTGACTCTCCGGATGCCCAGTCGCATCAGGCCATTGCTTCAAGAACTCTTATTGGTTCTCCTTTCCATCATCACTCCTCAGACCGCGCTTGTCTCCACTTCTCCTCAAAGCGGAAGGATCAGCGTCCAACAACGCCGGAAGCAGCAACAGGAACAAGCGCAATCTCTGCGTGCCGTGCTGGATGTCGATTTGATCGAACAAGAGATGAGACATGGGCTCTTTGATCCATCGGGTGCGTTTGAGGTGATCGGCCAAATTTTGAAATCCCATTGTGCACCGATGCGCGATCAGGCCGTTGATGCAATGGTGCAGCTCGCGAAAACTTGCGCGCCAGGTGGCGAGGGTAGTAAGGCCGATGCTGTTCGTGCTATCCGGGAGTGCTTCGAGCTGCTCGAACTCATGAAGCTGGTGCGCGCGTGTTTTACTCGTTTATTGCCTCATGTTTCTCACGTGTTGTTCAGGATATCGCCAACCATCAAATGCAGACCTATCGGCCGCTCATCATCCACACGTCACCGGGCTTTGAGTTGCGGACTTTTAAGGAGCGTCCAAATTGCGGCGAGCCACCCCTCAGAATTACTGAACGATGGCTCGTTTCCGCTCATCGGAGATTAGCCGATTCTGAGTACAAACTTGCCCTTCCAGATCGACCTCTCCTTTTTAAGACCCTCGGAATGCGATCGCGGGTCATTCTTTCCGTCATCGAAGGCCTGGTCGACCTGATCTTTAACCCACCATCACCCGTACCCTTAACATCACCCATTGTCACCACCACCTCTCCTTCCCACCAACTCACCCCCAGCATCATTACCCAGCTCCCGGACTACCCGGAAACCCTCTTTCTTGACCACTCTCGCCTAATCCAGTTGACAAAGGATGCTGCTGATGTGACTTCTGTCTATCTCCTCCTTATGCTCTATCGACAGTTGCTCGTCTCATCATATCAAGATCCAGCAACCCCGAGGAGGGAGATCAATCCCGAGGATGTGGACATGCAAGTTACAAAGAAGGAGATCTTGGAGCTTGCACCTCGCAATGTCGGGCGCTGCTTCCTTCGCGTCCGCCCTTCGTCCGATCCGCAGTCTTTGCATGCCGAAACACGGGAGTCCGAAAAGTGGAAGTCTGGGATGCAAGCGGTTGTCTTGCAGATTGCATCCCGAGCATCGGAGGCTCGCCGCCTATCTTCGAGTGCGGTCGCCTCGTCTAACCCCTGCCTCCGAGCACCGGAGACCCACCTTCTCAAGGTGGCCGAGAGCTGGTCGGAGAATCACTTCAAGTTGGAGTCGCCACTGAGCATGCTCATGCGCGACCGTTTGCGCGACGCTGTCCTTGAGATAGTTGTGCAGACAGTGTTGGTTCGGGGCAGTATCAACCCGCTCTCCTCGTCCTCATCATCTTGCGGCTCTGTGCCGCAGGCGGCACGAAAACTTGCGACTGGGTTGGAGCCCTTGGCACCGGAGATTCGTCAACTCGGCGAGCGACTGTCGAAACTGGCGGTGCTTCATTTGAACGTGTATCAGACTATGTACGAGCAGGACGAATTTTCAACGGAATGGTGAATTTTGATTCCCCAGCAACATCCCGCGTTACCCCTTCAATCCCACACACACCCGTCGTAATTTGGAGCAAAGCATATACCCCCTTCCCCTGTTTGATGACTCTGGCGTGATGTTTCGCTTTTATGTGCTTTGGGCTTCATTTGTAAGCCATCGGACAACCCATCAGAGCGAGGGACTAGTACGACAGTGGCTGAACTATGAACCTGTATACTAGGGAAAAACCAATGGTCAGAAAAAAAGTTGGACTAGATTACTTACATACGGTACAGCACATACATACGAGGAATTGCACTTTTTTTAAGGAGAAAATAAATACACGGACACGGCGCTCGCACACTTCCGGATCTTGTGCCTTGCGCTATAAACAGCTTAGCGCTTACTCTAACGCTCATCTGTCCTTGGATTGATCACCGGTTACCCCTCCCCGCCCCTTCAATGTCTTCCACAACAACCACCTCGTCGCCATTCCCATCCGCTCCACCAACAGGCCCTTCGTCTGGGTCCGGTCCACCACAAGGCAACAATGGCGGGGGGCCTTCCTCCTCGTTGTACCTGTACGTATTGTTTATTTCCCACACCGATATACTGCGTATCTTTCGCTCGCTCGCCCGTTCAACTCGACTTTTGTACGGCCCAGGTTCACCTTCCTCGCGACGCTATTCTTGTTATTATTCGTCTCGTCCGCGATCATCCTCCGCTCCTTCATCCTGCGTCGTCGCTTCAGACAACGCATCGAAGATGCCATACTCGCCGGCGTCATCGTTCCCAACAATCAAACGGGGCGTGCGAGCCGTCGCCGCGCCCTAGGTGAGAAACCTAAATTGTGGGAAACGCGCGTCTTCCCCGCAGACGACGACAGATGGGATTCCATCGTAGTACGCACTTTGTTCGTCTCCCCTCTCGATACGTTTCACTAACTCTCCAACCCTCTTTCGTCATGCTTACAATCGCACTCTCTGTCATTTGGGGTGCCGGTGATGGTTGTGTGGCGCCGCCCTCCCCCCCCCAACTTCCTCCTTGTAGCCCGTATCTGCCGTGCCTAAAGCAAGCGAGCCCTCCAAAGCAAAGGCGAAAGAAGACCGCGAGGCGGTGTCAGCTCCTCCCCCTCGCGCACCCTCTCCCTTTTTCCAGCCCCCCCACCGCCCCCCTCTCTACCGGCGCCTGTTCCACAACCCGTTTTCTCGGCGGGCGGGTTCGCTGACTCCTCCTCGTGACATGGCCGCCGCACCCATGTCGTCTAGCGAGAACTCCCCCGGACAGAGCGCACTGCCTCATCACGATCGCATGCAGGTCACGGTGCTCATCGCGATGCCCGACCCCCGTCGGCCACACTTAGACGGAAAACGCCTCTCCACCAGTTATCCAAAGGGGAAAGAGAGGAGCCTTGACCTTGATTACGATGAAGACGATCTCCCAGAGATGGTCCTCGGCATGGTGGAGCCCTGTTACAAAGACGCCCCCACTCCGCCCAGATCTCCATGATACCTTCTTCCTACTGCGACATCCGCACTAGTGCGGATGGATGTTTCTCGCGATACGATATGGAAATTCTATCGACATACCGAGAGATAAGGTGGAAGATGTATTGGCTACATTAGATCTGTATTAGTGGCTATGGACGTTACTGTTTGGCGCAGCGAACGGTCTGTTGTGTACAACGTATCGTATAAGCGTGAGAGAGGGGAAATCCTGGTGGTCATAGCATTGGAACTAAAAAAAGAAACGAGAGTGCAATCTCACTCTATCGAATCGTCGTCATCGACCCATTCCCCCGGTACTCCATCACCCTCTTCGTCGCTCTCGGCAGGAAGATCTGCGGTCCCCACGCTAGAAACGTTATCGTCTTCGTCGTCCGAGCCATCGAAAAAATCAAACGACTCGGTGTGCGCACGAAGCCAAGCCTCGTCTTCTTTATCCATGTCGGCTTCCGAGTCCATCCGCACGTGCTTGATCTCCGGCCGGTGGGCCAGCAAATGACACATCCGCGTGCCGCTGATGCCAGATGTCGTGAGTGTGGTGAGTTTTGGCAGGACGAACCCCTGAGGGTCGTTAAAGACCGCCGAGAGCAGGTATCCGAAAAACTCGGATCGCAAGTGGTAGCAGTTGAGGTCGAGCGAGACGAGGTTCGGGAGCGCAGCGTACAACCTGCTCAGCGCCGAATCGGAACATTGCATGCCGGAGAGCTTGAGGTCGACGAGGTTCTGGCACAACGAGTGGCGTTGATTGGGGGCCGGTCTGACCAGTTGCTCGATGATGAAAGAGGAGTAGTCTTCGGTATCAAAGTCCAGAGAGAGGACCAATAGGCTTGGGAACACGAGGCGTTTCAGGAGCGCAGACGCGTACGACGGTTCGACGAACGCGAGGCCGAGCTGCCGCACAGACGGGAGCTCGATCACGTCTGCAGGCCAGTCCTCCTCGGGGCTGCCGGCAGGACCAGACGCGGAGAGCGTGAGGGTGTGTAGATCGGGCGATCCCTGCAAGATGCGGGTAAAGATCTTGTATGGCGGGCGCACGTCCTTCGCGTGATAGGCGAGTTCGAGCTCCTCCAACCCCTGCAGAAAAACGCATGTCTCCCAATCGACATGCACGCCCCAGAGTGTGACCAACCCTAGTTCGGGCGCACGCCCGCAGAACGGGGCAAAAAACGGCTGCTTGAGGTGCACCGGACTGAAACGATCGTAGTCTTCATTGTCGTCGTAGTGGCATAGCCTCAGTGCTCGAAGCTCAGGCGCCTCGGGGATGGAGGCCAGCGTGGCCAGGATCCCGTGCATGATTTGGAAATCGTCCACTATGAGCTCGAAGATGCGCCACCGCGCAGAATGGGGGAGGATGAGGTCTCGCACGACGGGTAGGTCGGCGGGAGAAATGTGGCTACTCAGCTTGTGCTCTTTGCCACCCCTGAGGGGAGCAGCAAGAGGGGGACCACCTGGCATCGCGACACGGTCCTGCGGGGCAACGAGGTCGTTCTCTGAAGAAGACGAGCCTGCTTGATCCTCGGATCCGTCGTCTGATTCTGATTCTGATTCCGAGTCTGAATCGGCGGTACAGTCGAGCTCGATGTCCAGCGGACACTCCTTCGACCGCTCAAGCCAGGCCCGGGACTTGTCGAAAGGCGGGCCCTCGGCAAAGTCGAGGTAGGTCCACAGAGTGGGAGTCTCGGTAGCAACCGCACGCCATCGTCGGCAGACATGAGACACCAGTACTTGGAATGGGAGGTGTGGCCCGTGCTCGCTGGTAGCATCCTCTTCCTCCTCTTCTTCTTCTTCTGCGCCGTCATCATAGCCGCTCTCTTCAGCCTCCGATCCTAAAGTGAAGATGTACGAAAATAACTCATTCGGAAGGTTGTTGACGGGGGTGCCGTCTGAGGGAGGGATAAAGGGATCTTGAATTTGTATGGCTTGTCGGCGAGATTTCTCTTTCTCTTTGAGATTGGTGAGCTGGGTGACATGGAAGACCTCGCCATTGATGTTGAGTTTGTACTCTGTGCGATTGGGAGATGAGGGTCCACCACCATCGTCATGACCATCAGGTATACTCCGATGTTGGTTCGTGCTGGAGGTCATTGAGAAGATCGAAAGGCGAAGGCGAAAGCAAGGAAGATGGGCGCTGAGGTCGAGGAAATAGCCCTCGTTTGCGCGTACTGTAGTCTCGTGGTGCTCACTGCGACGGCAAGGCGGACCGTATCAGATTGCGACGCCCGACATCGCCCGACGCCCCGTAGATCTCGCCCATGTATCCTCTGGACCAAACGTCAGTGCTTCATGCCATTTTCTTTTAGACGCGACTATTGCAAAGATCACCGAACTTTCGATTCTTATCTTCTTGATCCAACCAATTCATACTATGATTCCAGCGACCACCGGACGGCGAAATTTCCAAGTACATGTGCATTCTCTGTAGCCTAGCGATTCTTGTGCGACAGACTTCACAACATGCAAGGAAGAGCAAATGAAGTGTTTTTTTCCGTGTTATTTCCCAAGAATTTAAGACACGCTTGGGCAGCACGAGTGGAACGGCCAGGCTGTAAGTTATATGCCATGGTTTGCCCTCGTATGAATATAGAGGGTCTAATTTCATCTAATAGTGGGATCGCTTAGCCCTTCTTCATTCTTGCACATACTCCGGATCGCAACATGTGCCTGTACAGACCTAACAATGATTTAGATGTCAAAACTTTCCCTCACTGTCTCATTGAAGCGATCTCCACTGCAGCGTGGAAGGCCGATCTTTGGATGATCTTACAAGCGTCCTCCCCCACTCGCTTGGGTAATAATGCGCAAACTCATGAAAACAGATCCCGTAGTCAGTATGGCCATCTATATTGACGCCAATTGTGCGCTCATGAATACCCTGTGGGCCAGCCTAGAACATGCAATCGGGAGGTAATATTAGCCATGCCGCTTCATCGTTGTGACTGACACATTGCACCCTGTAGGTTGTATGCCGTGAACTGCCTTGTACTTAACCTTAACCCAGCAAGGGCAGGCATCCAGATCCATATTTCGGTTATGTCACTTTTTCAGGTGACTGCCGATAACCGCGGGCTAACGACACCCTGTCCACCGAGTTGACAAAAGCGAAAGACGGGATTCCCAAAGATTGTCCTGCATTTGACTGGTACCAAGCGGAAATGGCGACAGCGGCACAGGTAACGATTGGCCCTGCTCAACTTCTGGAGTTGTGCAACGACGCCAGGGAAGAGTCTTTTTTTGAAGATCCGTCGGTGCAGAAGCTTCCTAAAACTGCTGGATATAAACATGACCCAAAAGATAGTATGTTGGAACCGTCCGCCAAGGTTCGTGTATATGTATCCGTTGGCTGCAGAGCGCAGACAAACAATTTCGTCAACACTGCAGCTCGGCGCAAGAATGTCACGAAGCTTACACATCCAATGGCTCACAGGTTGTCCCCAAAATCCTTGATAACGGCACAGAAGAGCTCTCCGTTTGAATACCCGAGCGAGATTAAAACGGCGGCCAATCATACGATTCAGCTGCATGGTGTTATTGACGCCACTATCGGGACGGTGATCGCTCTGCCCCCTCAGATCAATGTGTTTACTTTTGGAACCCCTACCAGTTGGCGGTTTCACTCCCCATGCAATTTCTCCCGGGGGCTCGAGTACGGTCCCATTCTGTGACCCTTTCGTCGAAGAAGTCGAGCATCCGCCCACATGACCAGCGGTCAGCACTGTCAGCGTGGATGACGTTAACCTCATCTTCGGCCTGTCTGACATTCCCACCA